>Ga0181520_10000031_pt1 | contig 247009 bp, 187 predicted proteins | sample PEATcosm2014_Bin_29_FD_132451 | JGI IMG/M metagenome (GOLD analysis project Ga0181520, IMG submission 132451) | Peatland microbial communities from MTU Mesocosm Facility, Houghton, MI, USA - PEATcosm2014_Bin02_30_metaG | ecosystem: Environmental > Terrestrial > Soil > Wetlands > Peat | place...
AACGCCAAGGCGGACGAGGATATCGCCCAGGCCAAGAAGCTCGGGTACAAAGAGAAGAAAGACTAATCGCGGCCAGCAAGGCACACTCGCAGAGTTGCTGCGCAATCGGCTGCGCCGACGAGTCGTGCCTGCCGTTGGACAATCGGCGAGTAGTGTTATGTTCTTCGGTCTATTCATTGCGGGTGTGGTATGGATGTTTACGATGGCAGTGGTTAGCCTCTCACTGGTAGTCTTGGGCTCGTAGCCTTCCGGCAGATGTAGTGAGCTTTCCATGTCCGCATCGAAAGCGGCGGAGACCATGCTGCGCACGGTGCCCTCGCCGCACTCCAAAGGTCACGTGGGATCAACAAATCTGTTGTTAACCGTGAATGTTTCTGGTTTTGCGCCACGCATCAGAATATTACGCCTCCGGTCCGAAGATTATTCGTCGGGACGTGAGGTTCTCTTCAGCGGCGGGGAGCAGGGAACGGGGAGCGGGGAGCAGGGAGCGGGGAGCGCGCGCGTTGGAAACATGCCGGACAACAGCGAAAGTGCAACGAGCGATTGAACTTGCGACGCAAGTTCGTGTCCCGCGCGCAATGGGGCGGAGTTTCGTTGCGTATTATTGGGTATAAAGCGCGCTGCAGGCAATTCAGCCACGCCTGAATACTCTGCGAGTGAATTTGTTCTTTGACAATTTACCAGCCCCCGGCGTAGCGAACCGGGGGCCATTAGCAATGCGCGGCGCCGACTTGCCCAGGTCGGCGTCCGCGCCGGCGGCTGCGCGGAAACTGTGGCGCGTGGGTCTCGTGCCCTGACCCGCCCTACGGCCCGGGCAACGGTCGCGAACGGCCGCACTTGCCGTGACGACAATTAATTATTTTTCTGACTCTGCACTTAATTGGCCGCAAGTGAATGGTATGTATCCTACCACAATATACTGTACATGTGGCACACTGTGGCACACTGTGGCACACAATGGCACAAAATAGCACAAAATGGTCACGTGTGCCAAAAAATGGATACAAAGTGGCCAGGTATTGTCTAGGTATTTCGGCTGTGGCAAGACTATCGTTAGAGTGTCAAACGTTTTTTTCCCCGCACTTTTCTCCGTGTGAGCAATACCTTTAGCGGAAGCCGAATACACCCGTGGACGTACAAAATCGCCGCCAATAAGCCAAAAGGCCCATTTTTTCGATGTGGCCAGGTCACTGCCCGACCCGATACGGTGGGCTGGTCTCCGCGGCCAAGTTGCGAGAAATGCCCTTGGAAGCACTTTTTTCTGACTCACGCCGCCGATGACAGTAGCGAACGAATCGGCCGTCGCCGACACGCAACCAAGTCTTCGCAACGCCTACGGACGGAGGCTCAGCGGCCGGCGGTCAGGCATACAGAAGTCTAGTGCGCCGACACGATTTCCAGCGAGCTTTCCGGCAAAACCGGGTGTACGAACGGCAGAGCCGGAACTGCGCTGCGCTGGTTCACGGCCTACACCACTTGAAAACAGACCGGCTGAAGCCGGGACGACGAACGGGGGCCAGGACTTCGAGCGCGGCACGTCGCTAATTGCCGCAGTAGCTTTCCTGTCAATTTGGCACCCAACACGCGGCCACTTGGAAAGGAACGGTGAATGGCCGATTTACACATGATTCATAAGTGTAGTATGCATATGACTTTACGGCGTTCTTTCCCCTTTTGGCACACCGCTTGCTCCGTTAACGCCGCAAAATACAGTCGGCTGCCAAGTTTAGTCCTGGCAGACCGTCCATGTTCTAACGCTTTAGTGTTCATGCCCGCAACAGGAGGATTCCACTGTGGCAAAACAGATGGTGTATGAGGACGATGCTCGGCAGCCCCTGGCCGCCGGCGTCAGCAAGTTGGCCCGGGCCGTTGTGACAACCCTGGGACCCCGGGGCCGAAACGCGGTCCTCGACAAGGGCTGGGGCGCCCCCAAAGTCACCAAAGATGGCGTGACCGTCGCCGAAGAAATCACCCTGGATGACCCTCAAGAGAATCTCGGGGCGCAACTCGTCAAAGAGGCCGCCTCCAAGACCAACAAGATTGCCGGCGACGGCACGACCACGGCCACCGTGCTGGCCGAGGCCCTGTATCGTGAGGGCCTGAAGATGGTGGCCGGCGGCGCCGATCCGATGTCGCTGGCCCGCGGCCTGCACAAGGCGGCGGGAGCCGTGGTGGCGGCAGTGACCAAGATGTCCACGCCCATCAACGAAAAGAGCCGGAAGGAGATCACCCAGGTCGCCACGATCGCCGGAAACAACGATCCCACGATCGGCGCCGTCTTGGCCGATGCCTTCATGAAGGTCGGCAAGGACGGCGTGATCACGATCGAAGAAGGCAAGCAGTCGGAGACCACGGTCGACGTCGTCGAAGGCATGCAGTTCGATCGCGGTTACCTCTCGCCGCACTTCGTCACGAATCAGGAAGAGCAGGTCGTCGAATTCGAAAAGCCCTACGTGCTGATCCACGAGGAGAAGATCACTAGCGCCAAGAGCCTGGTGCCGCTGCTGGAAGCCGTCAGCCGCGCCAGCAAGCCGCTAGTGATTATCGCCGAGGATGTCGAGGGCGAGGCCCTGGCAACCCTCGTCGTCAACAAGATGCGTGGCATCTTGAACGTCTGCGCCGTCAAGGCCCCAGGCTACGGCGACCGCCGCAAGGCCATGCTGGGCGACATCGCCGTCTTGACCGGTGGCAACGCCATCTTCAAGGACTTGGGCGTGCAACTTGACGCGGTCAAGCTCTCCGATCTGGGCACGGTCGATCGCGTGATCATCTCCGCTGACGATACAACGATGGTCGGCAGCCGCGGCGACAAGAAGGCCATCACCGGCCGGGCCGACCAGATTCGCCGTGAGATCGAGACCACCACCAGCGATTACGACCGCGAGAAGCTGGAAGAACGCCTGGCCAAGTTGGCCGGCGGCGTGGCCCAGATCAGCGTGGGGGCCGTGACGGAAACGGAAATGAAGGAGCGGAAGTTCCTGTTGGACGACGCCAAGGCCGCCACCAAGGCCGCCCTGGAAGAAGGCATCGTTCCCGGCGGCGGCGTGGCCCTGCTGCGTTGCGAGAAGGCCGTCGACGCCTTGCACCTGGAGGGCGACGAGGCCCTGGGCGCGAAGATCGTTCGTAGCGTTTTGCAAGTTCCGCTGAAGGCCATCGCCGACAACGCCGGACAGGACGGTCCGGTGGTGGTCAACCGCGTTCGCCAACTCAAGAAGAACGAGGGCTACGACGCCGACAAAGACAGCTACGGCGACATGCTCGAAGCGGGTATTGTCGATCCGGCCAAGGTGGTCCGCATTGCCTTGCAAAATGCGGTGAGCGTGGCCAGCCTGCTGCTGACGACCGCGTGCCTGATTACCGAGATTCCCAAGAAGGACGACGGCAAGGGCGCTGGCCCGGGTCCGGGACACGATATGGGTGGCATGGGCGGCGGCATGGGTGGCATGGGCGGCGGCATGGGTGGCATGGGTATGGGCGGCATGGGCGGCATGGGTGGGTTCTAGCCCGCTAGCCAACACGTCAAACCCTAGCACCTAGACATTTAATACCGTGGATCTTTGTCTGTTGCGTCCGGAATGACACAGCGGGCGAGGCAAGCTACACAACAAAATTCCATAACCAAAATTCACAGGAGAAACACAGGATCATGGCAAAAGACAGCATCAATTTGCGTCCCCTGGACGACCGCGTCGTGGTGGAACCGAAGGAAGCCGAAGAAGTGACTGCCGGCGGCATCGTACTGCCGGATACGGCCAAGGAGAAGCCTCAGCGCGGGACCGTGATCGCCGTTGGCCCCGGCAAGCTGTTGGATAGCGGCGAGCGCGGCACGCTTTCGGTCAGCGTCGGCGATGAAGTTATTTACGGCAAGTATTCCGGCTCGGAAGTCGAAGTCGATGGCCGTGAGGTCAAGATCCTCCGCGAAACCGACATTCTCGCGAAGGTCGTCAAGTAAGGAAACGTTCACAGGGCGATGCCGGCGCGGGCGCGCCGGCATCGCCCCCACCCACCCAAGAATTAGGAACCGTCAACGTGGCTAAACAACTACTATACGATGATCAGGCCCGGAAGCGTCTGCTTCGGGGCGTGGAAAAACTGGCCGACGTGGTCGCCGTGACCCTGGGCCCCACTGGGCACAACGTCATTCTCGACAAGTCCTACGGCGGCCCGACCGTCACGAAGGACGGCGTAACGGTGAGCAAGGAAATCGACCTGGAAGAGCGCTTCGAGAACATGGGGGCGAAGCTCGTCAACGAGGTGGCCTCGAAGACCTCGGACCTAGCGGGCGACGGCACGACAACCGCCACAGTGCTCGCCCGCGAGATCTTTCGCGAGGGCCTGCGGAATATCACCGCCGGGGCCAACCCGACGGCCGTCCGCCGCGGCATCGAGAAGGCCGTCGACGCGGCTGTCGAGCATCTCCGCACTTTGGCTAAGCCGGTGAGCGGCCCCGAAGACATCGCCCACGTGGGCGCGATCAGCGCCAACAACGACGCCGTGATCGGCAAGTTGATCGCCGAGGCCATGGCCAAGGTCGGCAAGGACGGCGTAATTACCGTCGAAGAGGGCAAGACCGCGGAAACGACCTACGACGTTGTCGAGGGTATGCAATTCGACAAGGGCTATCTCTCGCCCTACTTCATCAATACTCAGGCCACTATGAGCGTCGAGTTGGAAGACGCCTTGATCCTGATCCACGAGAAGAAGATCAGCAATATCCGCGACCTGATTCCCCTGTTGGAAAAGGTGGCCCACTCCGGCAAGCCGCTCTTGATCATCGCCGAGGATGTCGAGGGCGAGGCGCTGACCACGCTGGTGGTGAACAAGCTTCGCGGCGTATTGAACATTGCCGCGATCAAGGCGCCCGGTTTCGGCGATCGCCGCAAGGCCCTGCTGGCCGACATCGCGATTCTCACCGCGGGTACGCTGATCAGCGAGGATCTCGGCTTGAAGCTCGAGAACCTCACGCTGGAGCAACTCGGCCGGGCGAAGAAGATCTCCATCGATAAGGACAACACGACGATCATCGAAGGCGCCGGCAAGGCGGCCGACATCAAATCCCGCGTCGACCAGCTCAAGCGGCAGATCGACGCCAGCGATAGCGACTACGACCGCGAGAAACTGCAAGAGCGGCTGGCCAAGCTCTCCGGCGGCGTGGCCGTAATCTCGGTCGGTGGCAGCACCGAAGCCGAGATGAAGCAGACCAAGGCCCGTGTCGAGGACGCCTTGCACGCCACCCGTGCGGCCGCCGAGGAAGGCGTGCTGCCAGGCGGCGGCGTGGCCCTGCTGCGTTGCAAGGCTGCGGTCGAGAAGGCCCGCGGCGGCGCTCGCGGCGACGAGAAGGTGGGCGTGGACATCGTCCTGCGGGCGTTGAGCGGTCCGATCAAGCAGATCGCCAACAACAGCGGGATTGACGGTTCCGTGGTGGCCGACGAGGTCAGCCAGAAGGCCGAGAATATCGGTTTTGACGCCTATACGGGAAAATATGTCGACATGTTCAAAGCCGGCATTATCGACCCGTTGAAGGTCGTCCGCACGGCATTGCAGAACGCCGCCAGCATCTCCGCACTGATGTTGACCACCGAGACCTTGATTACCGACCTGGACAAAGACGATAAGAAGACGAGGGTCGAGGGATCCGTGCGGTAAATGGACGGTCGCGTTCCCGCGAGGATGCGACTGTCCGGGAATCGCTGCGGTCCTGCCGGAAAGCAGATGGCATTGAATCGCGGGGCCACCTCTCGACCCGGGGTGGCCCTGTTTTTTTCTGTTATCGCGCCCAGTAGGCTACAATATGTTGACGATGGCTGACAAACGCGACTATTATGAAATCCTCGGTGTCGATCGTTCTGCGAACAAGGAACAGATCTCCGAGGCCTATCGCAAATTGGCCCTGAAATATCATCCGGACCGCAACCCGGGCGACGAGGCGGCAATCGTCAAGTTCAAGGAAGCCGCCGAAGCCTTTGAAGTCTTGAACCATGCGGAAAAGCGGGCCAAGTATGACCGCTTCGGGTTTCAAGGATTGCAAGGCAGCGATGCGCCGCATTTCCGCGACGTGGGCGACATCTTCGATGCCTTCGGCGACGTGTTTGGCGAGGGTCTCTTTGGCGATCTCTTCGGCCGCGGCCGAGGGCAGCGCGTCCGCAAGGGAGGCGACGTGCAATGCCAAGTCACGCTCGACCTGCTGGAAGCCGCCAAGGGAGCGTCGAAGGTTGTCGAGTTCGAGCGGCACGTCGTCTGCGAGACGTGCGGCGGTTCAGGCGCTAAGCCGGGTACCCGGCCGGAAAAATGCTCCTACTGTGGCGGCAATGGACGCGTGGTCCAGTCTAGCGGCTTCTTTTCCATGCAGACAACCTGCCCGGCCTGCCGGGGCAATGGCCGCGTGATTCGCGAGGCCTGCCCGGCCTGTCGAGGACACGGTTACGTGCCGCGGCGCGTCAATCGTAAGGTCGAGATTCCCGCCGGCGTGGACAACGGCACGCAACTCCGCCTCAGCGGTGAAGGCGAGCCGAGCGCTGCCGGCGGCCCGCCCGGCGATTGCTACTGCGCGATCCACGTCAAGGAACACCCGCTGTTTCATCGCGACGGCCGCGAGTTGATCTGCCAGGTTCCGATCACGTATACGCAGGCCTCGTTGGGCACCTCGCTCAACGTGCCTACGCTGGACGGCCCGGAAGAGGTCGAAGTTCCGCCGGGCACGCAGCCCGGCGACGTCTTCACGTTGCGCGGCCGAGGCATGCCGGACGTCCGCTACCGCGGCCGGGGTGATCTGCACGTGCAGGTCACCATCGAAGTGCCCAAGCGGCTTTCCGAGCGCCACGAAGAATTGCTCCGCGAGTTGGCCGACATTGAGAACGCCGACGTTTCACCGAAGCGAAAGAGTTTTTTCGACAAGATCAAGGAATTGTTCCATACCGAAGAGAGCCCGTGAATGATCGCGGCGAATGGCCCGAAGGGGTGCGGCTGCACATTACCCCGACATGAAAGTACCTCACGTAGGATGGGTTATAGCCGTCATTGACGGACTGAATTCCATCTTACATAGGATCTGTACTCATGTCAGGGTGGTAGGACGGACCACACTGTTTTGCGGCCCGCGCCGCGGCGATCAAAGGGACCAGCGCGGGAATTTGTGCCAGAGGAGAGATGCAATGACTGACGAGAACGCCAATCCCACGAGCGAATCCCCGCCCCCCTCGGCGGCCGCAAGCGAGAACGCCGCCCACGCTGCGACGGAACCCACGGAGGACAATCTCCTGGACCAATTGCGCAACGATCTGGAAGCTGCCAAGGATCGCGTGCTCCGCAGCCAGGCCGAGTTGGAAAACTACCGCAAGCGGGCCGCTCGGGAGATCGAGGACCATCGCCGCTACGCCAATTTACCGCTAATGCAAGACCTCTTGCCGGTGCTGGACAACATCGAGCGGGCGATCGCCGCGGCGGAGAAGACCCACGACGTGGCGGGGTTGTTGGAGGGCGTGAAACTCGTGGCGCGGCAGTTCGAGGAAACTTTCGCGCGGCACCACTGCGTGCGCATCGGGGCCTTGCACTTGCCGTTCGATCCACACCTGCACCACGCGATTTCGCAGCAAGCGACGGACGAGTTTCCGCCCAACACCGTGGTGTTGGTGGCCCAGCCCGGCTTCCAGTTGCACGATCGTGTCGTGCGACCCAGCCAGGTGCTGGTGTCGCGCGCCCTCAATGCGAATCCCTGAGATAATACTCATCCGTCCTGAACCTGTTGGAGTTTCGAAGATGCCCACCTACGATTACGTCTGCGATGCCTGCAAGCACGAGTTTGAGTTGTTCCAATCGATCAAGGAAGATCCGAAGAAGCAATGCCCCTCGTGCGGCAAGAAGAAGCTCCGCCGCCTGATCGGGCCAGGCGCGGCGATCGTATTCAAGGGTTCCGGCTTCTACGCCACCGACTACCGTAGCGAGGCCTACAAGAAGGCCGCCGCCGCCGACAAGCCAGCCAGTTCGTCGACCTCCAGCGAGAAGTCCGGTGAGAGCAGCAACGGCAAGAAGGAAAAGAGCGCGAAGAAGAAAGCCGCCGACAGCGTGTAGTGGACTATTCGTCATGAGCCAGCGCCACTGCCCGATGTGCGAACGCCTCTTCGATCCGGAGGAGAGTCCGGCATTGCCCTTTTGCAGTACACGCTGCCGCCTGGCCGACTTGAATCGCTGGCTGAAGGAGGGCTATGGACTGCCTTACGAGCGGCCGGAAGATGACGAGAATCAAGAGCAGCCCGCCCCGCCGGAAGAGGATTGATCGCCGACTCCTTCGTCCGATGAGTCCAGCGATTCGCATACTAACCACTTAGGCCCTCGGGTTCGCCGGTGGCGACGTGGACCTCTACCGTTATTGCGGCAACGGCCCGACGGACGGCACGGACCCGACCGGGCTTTTCAAACGGAGTTTCTTATGGAGCGGCCCACTCGGAAATTACTCTGCAAGTGTCTTCGTGGAGAAAGCTGATCTGAAATCTGGCGATCTCCTTGGGCGCCTTGCGGAGCTTATCACCGGCGATCCGAGCGATAAGAGCGCCTTCCCTCTCGCCGTACGACAAACCCAGTTTAAGGTGGGCGACCGTATTGATGTCGCGCCGTTGCTGGTCAGCCTCCAGACAAAGCTCGGCAAGAATATCGTGAAGGCGGCGAGGACGATAGTTGCTCAGTTCCCTACGAACGACACGGATTCGTACGAGACGGGCAACGGGCCCGACGGCAAGGGACTCGACAGAGCGGGAGTGCTAGCGTTTTGGAAGCCTGAGAAGGACTGGAAAAAGCGACCCCTTTGCGAGTGCGGCGGGGCGCAGATGCTGGCAGTTACGAAGGGTTTAATTGACACCGTCGGTCCTGAACTCTTTGATCAACTCAGATACACTAATGCCCGCACAAAGAAGTCCTATAGCTACAATACGAGATACCACGATGTTGGGACTATCACGGGTTATAAGTCGGTCGATAAACTCCCGGTTGGAGTATGGGGCCATTTCAACATTTTGAGTGCCTACGGTACGGGCGGCCCTTACTCCGGTGGGGAGAACGTAATTAGCGAGGGAAACGGGAAGTTTTGGGGCTTCTCCGGGGATGGCGCGCATAATGCGATGTATGACGAGATGACTGCCGAGGCGTGGAAGGCGTTCCTTGTCGGGGAGACCAACAAGAGAAATGGTACAAATACTCAGGTGGCGGATGCGACAGAAGTAAAGTTTTATCATCACCACTTTGTCGGAGACATGCATTTCTACGATGTCGGGGCGATTGCTATGCAACTCTTCGACTTGCGGCAGGCCAAAGCGACCACGGGCACGCAGCGCAAATAATCGTGTAATGTCGTCTTTCTCGGCTTGGCGTACGATGCTGGCCGCGCGGTCGGCTTTAACCTGAAGACAAGTGGCCGGGAAACACGCCCGATTGGGGTATTTTACGGGATTTACCGAGTTCAAATTACTGGACGGGAGTGCCACGTTACGCGCCCGCCAGAGCATGGAATCCTTGCCGGACATTATGCATCCGAGAGGTCCTGAGTTGACATGAAAGGCCTCCGTCAACCGGTCGAGTATGGCATCACGCCGGCTCGCATTGTGATCGCGCTGCTGGTCCTTGAATCGCTACTGGTGCTATCCCAGCGATTTCGGTGGTTTGCCTTCAATCAGCAGAAGGGCTGGACCGTGTTGATTGCAGTGGTGGCGGTGGCGGCGGTCTTCGTCATGTTGCTCCTGTGGTTCCTGGCAGGCTTGTTCCTGCGCTGGCAGTTTCAATTTAGCGTTCGCACGCTGTTCGCACTTGCAGTGGTTGTCGCGATTCCGTCGGGTTGGCTTGCCGTCGAGTTGCGCCGCGCGGAGCAGCAGTCTATGGCCGTTGAGGCGATTGTGAAGGCGGGTGGGAGCGTAACAAACGATTACGACTACGATCCGTCAGGTAAGTGGGCACCGCGTGCAGGGCCGCGATCACCAGCCTGGCTCCGTAAGTTGCTCGGCGGCTATTTTTTCGCGGACGTCACCGATGTGTGCTTCGATGACACGGAGGTCGGGGACGCCGCTTTTGGATACCTCCAAGGGTTGACGCAACTCCAACGGCTATCCCTCCTCAATGTCCCGCTCACGGATGCTGGTCTGGCGCACGTCGATGGGTTTACCAAGATCCGGGAACTGGGCCTCAGTGGCACGCGAATTACGGATGCTGGATTGGAGCACCTTCGATGCCTGAAGCAACTCCAAATACTGCTCCTCCGTGACACCCAAGTGACCGACGCTGGGTTGGTTTATGTCGAAGGCTCGACAGGACTCCGAGAACTTTATCTCGACCGCACGCAGGTCGCAGACGCTGGCTTGAAGCACCTCGTGGGGTTGAAGCAACTCCAGGAGTTGGAGTTAAGTTCCACGCGGGTCACGGATGCTGGCTTGGAGCACCTGGAAGGATTGACGCAACTGAAGTATCTGAACCTTGTAGGAACGGCCGTCACGGCAGCCGGCTTTCACCATCTCAAGAGGTTGTCCGGGCTCCAGGAGCTTCACATCTGCGCAATAGCCGACATCCCGAGCCCCGAGGAAGAGGCTGAGTTGCAGCGGGCGCTACCGAATTGCCGTATCGAGACGAGGTTCTGATGGGCCATGGTTGATCCGGCAGACCGGAAGGCGCAAACAGGGCCTTGAAAGGCAAAGAGCCAATCGGCTGATGAGCAGCGCTACGAACTCCAAGTAGGCAGATCGTACGATCGTCCAGCGACTTACGTGAACCTCGCATCTGGCAATTCATTGGTGGGGCTACACCAACCGATGGTCGATAGTTCGCTGCCTATTTTCTGTCCGGCTCCCGCCCCGCCGGCCCGAGCAGTTCCTCCAGCTTCTTGCCCAACTGACGACCGCGGACGTTCAAGGCCAGTACCTTGCCGTCTTTACCAACCAGGATCATTTGCGGAACCGTAAAGATGCCGTAGTACGTCGCCATCGATTTGTCGCTGCCGCGGGCTTCGTTGCGATCCAGCAGAACTGTCCATGGCTGCTTCTCCCTCTCCAAGAAATCTTCGATCGCTTTGCGGTCGCGATCAATGCTGACGCCCACGACATCGAATCCGCGCTTGCGGTAGGCGCGGTAGCACTTCAAAATTTCCGGTACCTCCTCACGGTGAGGACCGCAGGAGGTTTCAAAGAAGTCGACCAGCACGACCTTGCCCCGGTATTTCTTCCAGTCCAACGGCTTGCCCGCAAGCGTCGATCCGTCGAGCACGAAGGACTTGCCGACCAGTTCCAGCCGCCGCGCCGCGCCAAACATGGGCGCGGCGGTGGCGGCGATCTCGCCATCCTTGTTTTCGGCCAGGACCTTCCCCAGTTCCACGAAGGTCTTGACAGCCAAGGCAGGTCGATTCGACTGCTCCGCGGCCAGGGCGACACTAACGGCCAGCTTGGCGGCGGCAGCATCGCTTGGACCGCTTTCCAAGAAGCCCTTCAGTCGTTCGACGAAGGTGCCATAATCCTGGTCGCTCATCGCGGCGGCCCGTTCGCCCCGGAGCTCCAAGACGGCCAACTGTGCCGGGCGAAGAACGTCTTTCAGACCAAGCTTCTCCACCTGCTCGACCGTGGCTTCGAGGGCGGCAGGGGCGGTCTCGTCACCCAACCGGCCGAGCAAAGCGATGGCGGCGATCTTCGCCCGGACGGCGGCCTGGGCCTGTTCCGGAGTCGGTTTGCTGGCCAGGATCTTCTCGCAGGCCTTCCGTTGGGCGGCCGCCCGCTTCTTGCGAAGCTCGGCGTTTGCCGGCCGGAGACTTGACGATGGCTGGATCTTATTCAAGCCCTCGATATATCTTTGCAACTCCTCGATCGTGCCATCGGGCACGTCAAAGGGGTCTTTTTTCGCCCCGCTCTCCTGCCCCGAGTTCACGGCGGCCTGCCCAGCATGTTCATCCCCTGCCGCTGCCGACCAGGGCCGGGCTAGTAGAACAACGAGTATGCTTGTTGCCAGAACAGGGTCGAAGGCTCGACGCGACATGCCAGGTCCTTTCTTGGGAGGGAAAACCCGAGGGATAATCCAGTATCGGAAAGCAGCCGCCAAGTGTCAATTGCAGCGCATCAACCGCGACTGGATGATCCGCAGAATCGCCCTGGCCACCCTGGGCTTGCTCCCCGCTACCGCGGCGACGACCTCGCCCCGAGCGTCGATCACTTCAACCTTGGTCTTGGCCGCATGCATAGCGGCCGGGCCGTTCACCACAATCAAGTCGCACTTCTTGCGTTCCAGTTTCTGCATGGCCCGCATCCGCAGATCCTCGGTCTCCAAGGCGAACGCCACCATCCACTGCGAGGTCCTAATGGCGCCTAGCCTTGCGACAATGTCCGGGGTTTCAATAAATTGCACATCCAGCGTACCGCCCGTCTTGTGGATTTTCTCTGCCGCGACCACTTTCGGCCGATAGTCGCAGGGCGCGGCGGCTGCAATCAGGCCGTCGCACTGGCAAAACACACTCATGCAGGTCGCGAGCATTTCTTCCGTCGAGACTACCGGCAGCACGCTCGCGGCCTTTGGGTAGCGGACCACGACTGGCCCGCTAACGATTACCACCTCGTGCCCCGCTTCTAGCGCGGCCTCGGCCAACGCCTTGCCCATCCGCCCGCTAGAACCATTGCTCAGGTATCTGACCGGGTCGAGGTACTGGCGTGTCGGGCCGGAGGTGAGGAGAATACGGGACATATGCACGAATGACGAATGACGAATGACGAATGACGAAAAGGCAGCAATCTGGGTGCCTTTTCGTCATTCGTCATTCGTCATTTGCCATTTCCCACGGTCATTCGGATCTCTTAAGTTTTTCCAGTTGCTCCCCAATCACCTGGAATATGGTCTCCGGCTCGGCCATTCTTCCGATCCCCACTTCGCCACAGCTCAAGTGGCCGGATTCCGGATCGATGATTAGCATGCCGTCGGCGCGAAGTTGGGCGATGTTGCGCTGCACGGCGGGCTTCGCCCACATCTGGACGTTCATGGCCGGGGCAAAGATGATCGGCCCGTCGAACGCCAGCAACACCGTACTCACGATTTCGTCGGCCAGGCCCAGGGCGGCCTTGGCCACAATGTTGGCCGTGGCTGGGGCGACACACAGCAATTCGGCCTTGCGGGACGTATCGATGTGTGGATGCGACCCGCGGCCAAACACGGCTGTCAGCACGGATCGGCCACTGAGGGCCTCGAACATTTTGGGCGCAACAAGTTTTGTGGCCGACCGTGTCATGATCACGGAGACGCCGGCCCCGGCCTGCGTCAACTGGCTCACCAGGGCCGCCGTCTTGTAGGCGGCAATCCCGCCCGTGACGGCAATCAGCACTTCCCGACCTTGCATGGCGTCCCCGTGGTCTACAGCATGCGAAAATCAACCTCGGGCACGCCGCCCGTCGCCGCGCCCGTGACTTGCACGTTCATTTGGGCGTCGAGGTAGATCTTGTCCTGCAAGATCTCCTGGATCACGACTTCCATTTTGTTGGGAAGCTTGTCGTCAACCAGCGCTCGGGCCCCGGCGTTCAATGCCACCAATCGTTTCTGGATCAAGGTCGAAAGCTTGAACCGTCCCCCCACCTTGTTCACGATCGCTTCTTCACGTAGTTCGTCAATCATTTTGCTCGTTCTCCTTTTCCTCGATAAGAATCGTACATGCTTCGTTCATCGCCCGATCCAGGTCGTCGTTCACGACCTGGTAGCGATAGCGGTGTGCCTGGCTCAATTCGTACTCGGCTCGCTCTAATCGCTTCTCGATTTCTTCGGGCGTGTCCGTGCCGCGGAGTTCCAACCGACGGCGCAATTCCGCCAGCGAACTAGGACGCACAAACATCGTAATCGCATGGGCAAAGCGCTCCATCACAGCGGCCGCCCCGTGGACGTCGATATTCAAGACGACCCACTTCCCCGCCTGGATGCCGGCACGCACCTCGCTCCGTAGGGTGCCGTACCAGTAGCCCCGACCAAAAACCTCGAAGCATTCCAAAAACTGCCCTTGCTCGCGCAAGGCGTGAAACCGCTCGGGGCTAAGGAAGTGGTAGTCCACCCCGTCGACCTCCTCGCCCCGCGGCAACCGCGTCGTGGCGGACACGCTCCGCACCAGCGGAAGCGGACAATTCTGAAAGAGCCGTTCCACGAGAGTCGTTTTTCCCACCCCCGACGGTCCGGAAACCACCACGACTCGCCCGCACGGTACGCCTTCCATGAGAACTTATTTCAATAACGCGGTTGCGACTGCTGTTTCCGGGACGTGCTGGTGGTTATTGAACTAAACTCTATTCAATATTCTGGATCATTTCACGGATCCGTTCGATGGCCGTCTTGATTTCGATGACTTGCTTGGCAATTTCCACGTCGCTGGACTTCGAGCCGATCGTATTGGCCTCGCGGAACAACTCCTGCGTGAGGAATTCGAGTTTCCGCCCGGCGCTTTCGGGGAGTTGCACAATCGCGTCGAATTGGTCGAGGTGACTCTTCAAGCGGACGATTTCTTCGGAAATGTCCCCGCGGTCGGCGTATAGGCAAACCTCGCGAATCACGTCGGCCGGGTCAAGCGTCACTTGGTGTTCCGCGAGAACCTTGCTGAGCCGCTCTTCCAATCGCGCCCGATAGGCGTCCAGCACCAACGGCGACCGCCGCTGAATCTCGTCCAGGCCGGCGGCAACGGCGCGGCAATTGGCCGACAGGTCGTCGGCCATGGCCTGCCCCTCGCGGACCCGCATCTGGGCCAGGTTCTGCAAAGCTGCTTGCAGGACCAGGCAAATGGCCGGCCAGTCGTCCTCCGGACTGAAAAGAATCGAGTGGTCGTTGACCACGCCGGGTAGCGGCAACAAGGCCTCCAAGGAAACGGTCGCACTTTCATTCCACTTGCAGTACAGTGTCTGAAGCTGATCGCGATATCCGCTCAGCACCTCGCTATTGATCTGAAAATCCTGGCACGAGCGCAGACGATCGACCCGCAGGTTGACTTGTACGGTACCGCGGCGGATGCTCTGCCGCGCAATCTCCTCAATATGAGGCTCCAGCGACCCGTAGCCCTCCGTAGCCCGCACCGAAAGCTTGAAGAAACGGCTGTTGATCGCGCGGACCTCGACCGCGACGGCCAAACCGTCTTGCTGGCTATGGGCTTCACCGAAACCGGTCATGCTTAGAAGCACGTCAACAAATCTCCCTAAAGGGCAGCGTTACTTGGCCGGCGCGGTGGGCGTCGACGATGCGGGCTTGTCGGGCGACTTGTCCGCTGGTTTGGCAGCGGGCGAGGTGTCTTTAGCACCCTTGTCGGTAGTACTGGGCATGGCCGACTTGCCGCTCTTGTCGGGCTTGCCCGCGCCGCTGTCGGCAGGCTTGCTGGGCGGTGTCTCGGACATAGGCTGCTGGGCACTGGGATTCTGCGTCACCTCAAACGTCTCGCCGCCCAAGTGCTTGGCGTTAACCGCAGTCAAAACGCAAATCAGAATCCACACGGAGGCGACTACTATCGTGATCTTGGTGAACAGGTCGCCAGCCTTCGTACCGAACGCACTTTGGCCGCCCATGCCACCCAATGCCCCCGCCAGGCCGCCGCCCTTGCCGCGCTGCAGCATAACCAGGATAATCACGATGATGGCCACCAGCGCCAGAATGAACTTCACGAAAAACGCGAGCCACATGACAATTCCCTTATAGTCTTTGCCGTGGGAAACGACGCTACCCTTCGCAAGAGGGCGAGTTTCACGTTGTTTCCAACCGTTCCAAGTTATTTCTACAAAGTATAAAACCTATCGGCAGGCGGGCTTCATGCGCCGGCCACAATGCCCATGAATTGCTCCACCTTGAGGGACGCTCCCCCAACCAACGCACCGTCGATATCTGCCTGACCGAGCAGATCCTTGGCATTATCGGGCTTGACACTACCCCCATATTGAATGGGGACGATCTGGGCAACCTCGTTATTATAGCGTTCGCAAATGATTTTGCGAAGAGCGAGATGGACCTCTTCAGCCTGTTGCGGCGTAGCTACCTTGCCGGTGCCGATGGCCCAGACCGGTTCGTAGGCGATAACCACCTTCTTGAGTTGCTCGGCCGAAACACCTGCTAGCGAACCGTCGAACTGGCCCTGAATCACACTAAGCGTCTGCCCCGCCTCGCGCTGGGCGAGCAATTCGCCCACGCAAAGGATGGGCAACAAACCCGCTTGCAGGGAGGCGTGGACCTTCTTATTGATCTCCGCATCGGTCTCACCCAAGATGTGCCGGCGCTCGCTATGGCCAAGAATGACGTATTTGACCCCCAAGTCGATCAGCATGGCGGTGCTTATTTCACCCGTAAAGGCCCCATTCGCCTGATAATAAACGTTCTGAGCGCCCAGGGCCACTTTCGACCCCGCGATAACCTTGCCCACTGCCTCAAGGTAGCACGCTGGAGGGCAGACCGCCAGATCAACGCCGCTCACCTTCTCCGCCGCGCGGGCCACCGCCTCTGCCAAGGCCACTGCGGCCTTATGCTCCAGGTTCATCTTCCAGTTACCGGCAATAAACTTGCGTCGCATCTCAAAACTCCTCGGCTCTATTCATTAAATTTACAGATAAATGTTGACAATTACTTATCAGCCCACCGCCTCGGTCACCGGAAACGCCCCCAAGACCTCAAGTCTCAATGCCTTCCGTTCCAGGGCGGCCATGGCCCGGCGGAATCGCGACTCGGTGGGATGAGTTTCCATCTCGGCGAAAAACATGTAGGCCCGATTGCTCCCTGGCACGGGAAACGACTCGATCCAGGTCAGGTTCAGCTTGTTCCGCTTGAAAACGTTTATGGCATCGGCCAGGGTGCCCGGCCGGTGGTCCATTTGGAAGAGGATCGCCGTGTGGTCATTGCCCGTGCGCTCGGGGATTTCTCCACCGATCACAGCAAAGCGCGTGGCGTTGTGCGGATTGTCTTCGATGTTCTCTGCCAGGACATCGAGGCCATATTCTACGCCGGCCTGTTGACTAGCAATAGCCGCCGCGCCCGGCTTTTCCGCGGCCAATTGCGCGGCCATCGTGGTGCTGGTCACTTCGACAGTGCGGGCCAGGGGAAGATGTTTTGCCAGCCAGTTGCGGCACTGGCTGATAGGCTGTGACTTACTGTAAACCTCGCGCACGTCCTTTCGCGGGCACTTGGCCAAGAGCGTGTGGTGGATATGCATGTCAACCTGGCCGCAGATCCGCACCGGCAGCTTCGCGAACATCTCCAGAGTATCGGCAATCCGCCCATCGGTCGAGTTTTCCACGGGCACCAGGCCAAAGTCCGAATGGCGCTGCTGAATCTCTTCGAAGACGGCCGGGATGGTTCCCACGGGCACGAATTCCACGCTCCGGCCGAAGCGGTGCATGGCGGCCAGATGGCTGTAGCTATAAAGTGGTCCCAGCAGGGCGATCCGTAGCGGACGCACCAAGGTCCGGCAACCACTTGCCAACTCGCGAAACACGGCCCGCAGGGCCATTCTGGGCAAGGGGCCGGCCGACTCTTCCACGACCTTGGCCAAGGCCAGCTCATCAAAACCCGAGGCACAGTCATTGGCGGCGGTCGGTGACGCGGCGGTCTTGACGGCTTCGGCCCTTTGTTGCACGAGCAGGGCGATTTGGCGGTCAATTTCCGCAAGCTGTACGGCACCAGCGCACCCCGGCCCGGCGGTCTGTTTCTTTTTGCTCGCGGTTGCTTTTGCCATGGGCGTGCCGGCGTATCTTGTATATAAACTCTTTATTTTGGCCAACCGGGAATGGACTGTCAATGGGGGGTGTGTCAACGAACGCCTTCTTGCCTTCTTCAACCGCGTAGTCGCTCTGGAATTTGGCGAATATCCATAGCAGGGAAGTGTTCTTGAAGGAATGCCCGACTACGGCAACAAGTGCCGCACGGGAATCCGCGCTATTTCTTGCCCGCCGATAACCAGCGGGACCTAATCGGCCTCGCCAAGATCGTTTCGCTGGCGGTAATCGGATCTATCGGCCACCGACTGAGAGACGTCGGTAACGACGGACATAAATTATCCTCGGGCCATTAGACGCGAATTCAAGTAAATTCGTAATCTTGCGTGAGCCACGATGTTCCGCCGAACTCCACGGCCTTTATCAACAGGATTCTGGTGTCTCCACTTTCGTCGCACACCCGGAATTTTTGCCTGCCAATCTGGCAGTCATGCCATTGGCGCATTTCTTCCATGATGCGAAATTGGCAGATGATCCAATGAGAAAAACGCCCCACGGCCGCCCCAACTTTAGGTAACTCACCATAACATTATATGCGATAAATGCTTGCGCCGTCATATTGGATGTCATGCGTTGCGGCACGACCTTTGCTTGCGTTATGGTTTCCGAAAATCCGCGGTCGCTTGGCCGCAGATAAAAATATCACGTTCATTGCGGACGCCGGCTTTCATCCGGGATTGGCGAAAGGAGCATTCACAGCATGGCTCACGGGGAAAAGATCATCGGAATCGACTTGGGAACGACCAACTCGGTCGTTGCCGTCATGGAGGGCAAAGAGGCAAAGGTCATTCCTAACCAGGAAGGGAACCGGCTCACGCCCAGCGTCGTGGCCTTCAATGACAAGGGCGAAACGCTTGTCGGCGAGCCGGCCAAACGCCAGGCGATCACCAACTCGCGGCGGACCATCTACTCGATCAAGCGGTTCATGGGCCGCCGACACAACGAGGTTGACTCTGAAGAGAAGATCGTTCCGTACAAGGTCGTGGGTGGCCCTGACGAATACGTCAAGGTGCAGATCGACAACCGGCAGTACACGCCGCCGGAAATTTCGGCGATGATTCTTCGCAAGCTCAAGGAGGCCGCCGAGGCCTACCTGGGCCACAAGGTAAACAAGGCCGTGATCACCGTGCCTGCCTACTTCAACGACGCCCAGCGTCAGGCTACCAAGGACGCCGGCCAGGTGGCGGGCCTGGAAGTGATGCGCATCATCAACGAGCCGACCGCTGCCTCGCTGGCCTATGGCTTGGAGCGCAAGGCCCAGGAGAAGATTTGCGTCTTCGACCTTGGCGGTGGCACGTTCGATGTCTCGGTCCTGGAGGTTGCCGACGGCGTTTTCCGTGTCATCAGCACCAATGGCGATACTCACTTGGGCGGCGACGATTTCGACCGCGTGCTGGTCGATTACTGCGCCGACGAGTTCAAACGCGAGAACGGTGTGGACCTGCGCAAGGATCCGATGGCCCTGCAACGACTCCAAGAGGCCTGCGAAAAAGCCAAAAAAGAACTGAGCACGCTGCAAACCACGGACATCAACCTGCCGTTCATCACGGCTGACGCCAACGGCCCCAAGCACATGCAGATTTCGCTCAATCGGTCGAAGTTTGAGCAGCTTTGCGATCATCTCTTCGATCGCTGCCGCGGCCCGGTGCAGCAGGCCATGAAGGACGCGCATCTGAATTACAGTGAGATTGACGAAGTGGTGCTCGTCGGCGGTTCGACCCGCATTCCCAAGGTGCAGGAGATCGTCAAGACGATGTTCGGCAAGGAGCCGCACAAGGGCGTCAACCCGGACGAGGTCGTGGCCGTCGGCGCGGCGATCCAAGGTGGCGTTCTGTCGGGCGAAGTCAAGGACATTCTGCTCCTAGACGTGACTCCGCTGTCGCTGGGCATTGAGACCCTGGGCGGCATCATGACCAAGCTCGTCGAGCGCAACACCACCATCCCGGTCGAAAAAAAGAACGTCTTCAGCACCGCGGACGACAACCAGGGCGCGGTCACTGTGAAAGTCTACCAGGGCGAGCGGCCCATGGCTGCCGACAACCGGCTGCTGGGCGATTTCAACCTGGATGGCATTCCGCCCGCGCCCCGCGGTGTGCCGCAGATCGAGGTCAAGTTCGACATCGACCAGAACGGCATCTTGCACGTCTCGGCGAAGGACCTGGGTACGGGCAAGGAACAGACCGTGCGGATCGAGCAGAGCGCCGGTCTTTCGGAAGAGGAGATCGAACGTCGCCGTAAAGAGGCCGATTCGCACGCCGACGAGGACAAGCGGAAGCGAACGCTGGCCGAGCTGCGCAACCAGGCCGATACGATGACGTGGCAGCTTGAGAAGCTGTTGCAGGAGCACGACGCCAAGTTGGCGGCCGCCGATAAGGAAGCGGTCAACAAGGCCATCGAGCGGACGCGTACGGCGGCCAAGGGCGAGGATGTCGAGGCGATTAAGGCGGCCCTGCACGAGTTGGAGCAGGCCTCGCACGCCCTGAGCAAGACGCTGTATGCGAAGACCGGTGCGCAGCCTGGCGCGCCTGGCGGCCCTGTGCCTGGCGCCGATGGCGGTCCGCAGGCCGCGGGGCAGCCCGGTGGAACGGGCGGCGAGGATGAGCCGATCGACGCGGAGTTCGAGGTCAAGTAAGTCCTGTCCCCTCTCCCGCCTGCTGTATTCAGCAGGGAGGGAGAGGGTTAGCGCGATCTGCGGGTCCCCTCGCCTTTTGGGAGTCGAAGTGCAGCCTGCGGGCCTCGATGTCGGGCTGGCAGACATCCACGGCCCGATGGACGACCGTGCCGAGTTGCACGCGCTGTTTTTGCAACTCGATCATTCCCCGCGCGATCCGCGCTACGTCCAGCAGGTCGTCGATCAGCCGAGCCTCCATCTCGACATTGCTGCGGACCATCTCTAACGTCTCGCGCGTCTCCGGGGCCAGGTCGGACCGCTCCTGCAGCATCGACACGCCCAACACCACCGGCGCCAGGGGCGTGCGCAGCTCGTGGCTCAAGACTGCCAGGAAATGGTCCTTGGCGCGGTTGGCCTTGGGCAGCGTACGATAGTCACTTCCGGCAGAAGGGACCAACTGGGGCTAGAAGGGAACTACTTTGGCAACTGCATCACGACCTCGACGTGCGCAGCCAGCAGCGTGTCGATCACGGAGGCCTGCAAGTCGAGCCCGCGGAACCAGTTTAGCGGCGGGGCGACGTAGCCCGTCGGCGCTTCGGGCACAAAGCCGCCCTTGGGCTGGAATTCCTCGAGCTTGGTCGAGGTCCAGCGGCTCGCGCCGTCCGGCACGTCGCGGAGAACGTACTTGCCGCCCAAGGGACAAACCAGCTTCGCCGCCAAGAGGAACTCGGCCGCCTCGCGGCAATCTTTCACCGGCACGTGAAGCTGCTGGTTGAGCGAGTACATGAGGCGAAGGTTGCCCAGGGCCGTCTCGCGCGTGCGGGCGTAGCCCCAGTTGTTCAAAAACGGCGTGATCCGCGCGCCGCTGACGTCGCCTACGTGCAGGCGCAAATGCGCCGCTTGCTTGGCCGGCTGGAAACGCAATTGCGGCGCTACCAGGGCCAGCACGTCCGCCTGGAAAGAGAAGAGCACGTACTGCGCGAACTGCAATCGCCAGAGGCCGACAACGCTCCGCTGGTATCCGTTGGCATCCGGCGGCGCGACGAACATCAGTTCCAATAAGCGGAGGAAGCCCGGCTCGCCCTGGTAGCCAAGGTAACCCACGATCGCGTTGCGGAGCTTCAGCCAGGGCATAAAGCGGCCGTCGATCAATTCGTTGGGCGGCGCCACGTCGCGGAGGCCGCCGAACATCCGCTGCTTCGACAGGCTCGCTTCGAAGCTGGCCATGTTCCCCGGCACGGCGGCGAGTTGGTCGTCGGCGATGGGGCCGAGGAGTCGGGCGAACATCTCGATCCGCTTGCGCTGCAAGGGGGTCATGCGGGCATCGATCACCACTTGCTCGCGCTTGCCGGGAAGCGACTTGCGCTGCAAACCGACGAGCAGCGGTTCGATCCGGCCCCAGTTCTCCGCGGCGTAGGCCACGAAGCGATCGTAGGAGGCGATCTCCGCCTTGCTGACTCGCTCGACCGGCACGTCGGGCACGGGAATGAATGAACCCCGCCCGCCGCGAAGGGAATCATGGACATTGCCCTGGCCGATCACGGCTTGGCTGTGGTCGGACCGCGGGCCGAATCCCGGCGGCAAGAACCCGCCGGCAATCAATTCGGCGATCGAACTGCTCGGCTTGCCCTCGGTGGCCGCGTTGAGTTTCGCCAGTTGTACAATCTCGATGTCGGTGGCGGCCTCCAAGCGGCGGAGGGACTCGATGCGGTAGGCGGGACTCGTGAAGTTGTGGAAGAAGGCGTCGGAGAAGTAGATGAACACCGCGTCGTTGCGATCGATCGGCATCACGCCGCGGGCGTGGCGGAATTCCTGCGAATTGCCCAGCGAACCGTCGCCCTTGGCCGTTTGCAAGAAGCGGGCCGCCAGCGCGGCCGAGGAGGTCACGAAATGGTAATCGCCGCTGACAACGTAGTAGGAACGGACCGAACCGTCGGGCGAGGAGAGGTAGGACACTTTCTGCCCCAGGATCTTGACCGTTTCCTCCTTGGCCTTGCCCTCCTTGACCCGCGCGGCACGCGGCCCGGAGAGGCTGGAACCCAGCAGCAAGCCGTTGCGGGCCTCGAAAAGGAAGCCGATCGCCGCGCCGTCCCGCATCAAGAGGTCGGTGCCCACCATGGCCACGTCGGAAATCGCCGTGCCGCCGAGCATGCGCGAAAGCTGATTCTGCTCCAGCACAAGCTGGTTCTGGATCCGCTGGTTCCTCTGATCGTTCAGGCCGCGCATGGCGACCAGGTTCTGCAGGTCGCCGCCCCAAGTGTCCAACGTGTCCTGAAACCAGAGGAAGTTCTCGAAGCTGCCGAAACGGATGTAGAAAAATTCGGCGGGCACATGCCGGGCGATTGGCTCGATCTTGGGTTCGCGATTCGGCTTGCCGTCGGCACCCGGCGGCGGAGCGGAAAAATCCAGCGGGGCATAGCCCGGGGCGGGCGCCGGCAGCAAGTCGGCGGGCAGGGCGGCATCGGTCAGGCCCAAGATGCGGTCCTGTTCGAGGGCTGTACGGATGCCCTCGCTGCCCGTCAGCGCGCCCAGTTCGCGTTCGAATTGCCGATAGCCCGACTCTTCCAGTTTCTCCCGCGGGAGCACGAGGTTCAATCGCCGCGCCAATGTGTTGACCAAATAGGTTTCGACCTGCGGGGGAAAATCGGGCTTTTGCATCAGCAATCGCCGTGGGGCGGTATAGTCGCGCCACCAGGCCAGGAGCAAGCGGCGGTGGGCAGCAGGGTTATTCCGCGGCCGGATGACCAGCGGGATCGAACTCTTGGCCTCGATAGTCAGGCTCAAAGGCTCGACGCCGCGGAAGAGAAAGTAGATGGTCGTGCGTGGCGGACGGTTGAGGATTCCCCGCAAGATCCCGCCGACCTCCTGCCGTACGGGTCCGCCTGTGGTCAGTGGAGTGTTGTCCTGAAGAATTTCTTTCAGGGCGTTGGCCACGACGGGCGTGCGCATGGCCGGATAGAAGACCCGGCCCGATTTTTCGCTCAGTGCGATGCCCTCGATGCCCAGAGGTTCCGGCAAGAGCTCAGGGGGCAAGCTGAGCGTGATGGAACCGACGCCGAACGGCTCGGCGAGGAAGGCCTGGGCCTCCAACGGCCCTTGCGCGAGCGCGGCGCACGAGCAAAGAAGCGAGATCAGTGTTAGGCAGGAAAGAATTATGGTATTTTGTCGAACGGGTGCTTGCATGGTAAGTTCCTTCTTTTATGCGCCTTTGTGATCGTATCGTGTCCCAGGGTACTACCAGTTATACTATTCCGTAAAGCTATGCAATACAACCCCTTGCGCGGTTGAGGCAGGCTGGGTCTGTGGACGTCGTTGGGCCACACACCGTGGACCCCATCCGACTTGTTGCCTGTCGATCCAGGCTATTACATGCCGCCGCTTCGCGGCTAAACAGGTCCCGCTTCCCACACCAGGAACAACCCGCGACTAAATCGACGGGCCGCGAGTTGGACGGAGTCGTTGCGTGACTTTTGCTCAACAACGAGGCTTGCAGACGCAAGTTGCAAATCCGGTGCCCGCCGCGGCCTGCCTCAGAAGGTGAACTGGAAGCCCCCCAGCACGGCGACCGGAATGCGAGCCTGATTGCACTGGGCGATGTAGCCGCCGTTTTCGACGATCAAAGCCGAGTACACCTGCAGGGGCTTTGCGATCTGATAGGCCCCCTTGATCAGGCCGCGATGCTGCACCCGCTGGTTGGGAGCGGTGCCCACAAACAAGGGATAGAAGTCGCCGTAGCTCGTTTGCGTATTCCAGGGTCCCTGGACATAGCCCAGGTTCACATAATAGCCGACGCCAGTGCAGGGAACTCCCTGCGCTCCGGAACTGACGTCGCGATAGTAGATGCTCCTGACCCAGGTGATGTCGTCTGGATCGAAGCCCGGTCGACCGAAGCCGTACTCGTCGAAGATGCACTCGGCGGAAAGTCGGAAGGGACCGCTGTGGACCATCATATCAAAGCCGTAATACGTGTCGAACTCCTTCTGCTCTTCTGAACCGTTGCCGGCCGATTGCTTGGCCGATATGCCGATGGCCCAGTCGTCCCCGTCCTCCAGGCCGACGCGGGCCACGAGGGCCTTGCCGGAGTTGGTGTCGCGGTTTTCGCTGCCGTTAGTGAGAGCGACGTCGGCCACAAAGTAGCCCGACTTGTAGTGTGCCAGGATGCCCGTCTCGCGCCAATCGATCACTTCCGTACGAATGAAGGGGGCGTCCCAATAGGAATTGGTGTAAAGCGGAAAATAAGTCCGGCCAAAGGGAGTCGCGAACTTGCCGGCCTTGAATGTCCAATCTTGGTAGTTTGTCACCAACGCCAGTTGCGATATGTCGAACTCGTTGACCTGGAAATTGGCGGCGTACGACTGGCGTTCCGGCGTATTGAGCAGTTGATTCTGGTCGAAGGGCTGGTTGATGTTCAGCTCGCTATCGATGATGAATTCGAAATCGCCGCAACGCTGCCGCAATCGTGGGGTAAGGACGGCTTCCGCGCCGAAGGTCGACTCCATGCCCGACCACTCGATCCGCTGGTCGTTACTGTAATAGCCGCGAACGACGACATTGCCTTCCAGATGATCGAAAAGCCGATAGCCCAAATTCGTGCCCGAGGGAACCAATGACTGATTCTCGGGCGGGCCGTTTTCGGGAGGAGGGCCCGCCGGGCTGGCGCTGGGTACTGTTCCCTGCAATTGCGGGCCATCCTGGAACTGCGGGTAGGGGACCGCCCCCGCGGGTGGCCCAGAGGGCGGCAGATTGGGCGGCGGACCTGGCGAGTACATCCCGGGAGGCGGGCCAGCAGGCGCGGGACCGGACGGCGGCCCTTGCCAATACGTGCCTTGCTGCGGCATTTGCCCCGGCGGTCCATTGATCGTCGGGGCCGACGGCGGTGGTACGCCGGGCTCATAGGCGGCAGCGGGAGCGACAGAACCCGGCCCACGGGCCGTCCGGGCAAAGGGATCGATGGGCGGCTCGACCGACCACTGGGCGCGGAGATGCCCGGCAGAGAAATTAACGAGCGCCGCCAGAATTAGTGCAAAGGCGACAGCGAACCTCCCAGGCGCTTTTCGCGAACCTGGCAACTCCCGTCGGTTTGGCCTGCCAATCGCCATGCTCAGTCTTGATGTTTCCCGGTTCTACGATTTTCGGCATTCACCCAGACGCTTCCTGCGCGAAAGTCGTTACGCGCGAAAAGTTTACCTAACTTTGCGCAATCAGCAAGGGCAGAAAAATCGTTTTTCAGATATTCCTAAAGCGCCCATTTTATCGCAACCGAGTTTTCTTTCCCCGAATCGTAAGGTATCCATTAGGTGAAACCGACTATTCCCGGTCTTAACTGCTCGTTTGGCCCGACGCGCACCTGGGGCGCGTACGTGTGGTACCGTTTTTTGTCACATGTTTATGCCACAGCAACTCCTTATCGAACCGGCCGCCATTCCTGCGGCAGTCCTGCATGCCGCCGTCGCTACGGTCCCGGTTCTGCACATCATCAACGGCGAGCACTACGCCGGGGCCGAACGAGTCCAGGATTTGCTGGGCCAGCAACTGGGCAATTTTGGCTATCGGGCTGGTTTTGCCTGTCTCAAACGGGGCCAGTTCGCCGCCATGCGGAAATGTACGGAGACGCCGCTCTATGACGTAGCGATGAAGAATCGATTCGACCTCTCGCCCGCGTGGCGGCTGGCGCGGATCGTCCGCCAGGAGCGGTATCGCCTGATCCACACGCATACGGCCCGTTCGGCGGTGATCGGTCGGCTGGCATCGATGCTGACAGGTGTTCCTTTGGTACACCATGTCCATAGCCCCACCACTTGCGACACAACCCACCGCCTGCGCAATTGGCTGAACTGCATAGCCGAGCGGATCGTGCTGCGGCGGGCGATGGCCCTGATTGCCGTGTCGGAAGCGGTAGGCAACTATGTTCGCGGGCAGGGTTTCGAGGTCTTCGTGGTTCCTAACGGCGTGCCCGCACGGCAGCCGATACCGCGCCGCGATTTGGCCAAGATCGAGTGGACGCTAGGCATGATTGCCCTGTTCCGTCCCCGCAAGGGACTGGAGATTCTGCTGCAGGCGCTGGCCCTGCTTCGCAACCGCGGCCTCCCTGTGCGACTGCGGGCCGTGGGCAGCTTTGAAACGCCGGACTATGAGGGCCACATCAAGCGTCTTAGCGGCGAATTGGAACTCGATGCGGTGATCGAGTGGACGGGTTTTACGCGGGACATTGACCGCGAAATGGCCATGCTGGATCTCTTCGTACTCCCCAGTCTCTTTGGCGAAGGGCTGCCGATGGTAGTCCTAGAAGCCATGTCAACCGGGCTGCCGATCGTGGCCAGCGCCGTGCCGGGCGTGCCCGAGGCCGTCCGTGACGGCATCGAGGGGCTATTGGTCAAGCCGGCCGATGCGGGGGCCTTGGCGGTGGCCATCGGGCGGTTCGTTTCCGGCGAGGTCTGCTGGAAGGAAATGTCCAGCATGGCCCTCGCACGGCATGCCCAATGCTTTTCCGACGTGCGCATGGCCGCTGGCGTGGCTCGGGTATATGACATGGTACTCGCTACGGCTTCCCCTGGGACCGACCAGCATTCGTAGGCCGGAACAAGCCTGCGCGGTTCCGGCATAATATGAGGAAACTCTGCCGGAACTGCGCAGGCTTGTTCCGGCCTACATACTGCAACGTCCTTCGTAGCATGGAATTAATTCCGTGGCCTTGCCTTCTTAGGGCAGAACGGAATGAATTCCGTGCTACGGAGGGTTGTCCTGCCAGACTTTGCACTTCTCCCGGGGATTGACCGCGCCCCGCCGGCGTGATACGTTAGACGCCTATACCCCAGGAGAAAACTTATGATGATGACTGATATCGGTGTTGCCGTCGTTGGCGCTGGGTTCATTGGCCCGGTACACGTGGAGGCCCTGCGACGCCTTGGCCTGCCGGTCCGCGGCATTTTGGGCTGCGATGCGGCCGAGTCGCAGCGGGCCATGCAGACGCTCGGGCTGCCCAAGGCGTATGAAAGCCTCGACGAAGTGCTGGCCGACCCCAGCGTGCAGTCGGTCCACCTAGCCGTGCCCAACGTGCTGCACTATGAATTCGCCAAGCGGGTGATCGCCGCCGGCAAACACTTGATCTGCGAGAAGCCGCTGGCCATGACCGCGCGCCAATCGGGCGAGTTGGTCGAACTGGCCAAGGGCAAGCGACTGGCGGCCGGCGTGTGCTATAACGTGCGGTTCTATCCGCTCAATCTGGAGGCCCGCGACCGCGTCGCCCGCGGCGATATGGGGCGGATCTTCGCCATCAACGGCAGCTACGTGCAGGACTGGCTGTTCCACGACACCGATTACAACTGGCGAGTGCTTTCCGATCAGGGCGGGGCCTTGCGCGCGGTGGCCGACATCGGCACGCACTGGATGGACCTGGTCACTTCCATCTCGGGCCTGGAAATCGCGTCCGTGTTGGCCGATCTGAGCACGGTACACCCCGTGCGAAAGCGGCCCAAGGGCGAAGTGGAGACGTTCAGCGGCAAGCTGGACGCCAAGCGCGAAACCGAACCGGTAAGTATCGACACCGAGGACTACGGCTGCGTACTCTTCCGCTTCAAGGGCGGCGCCCGCGGCAGCCTGTGGGTTTCCCAGGTGACCGCCGGACGCAAAAACTGCATCCGCTACGAGATTGCCGGTTCGAATTCCGCCCTGGCCTGGAACAGCGAGTCGCCCAACGAGTTGTGGATCGGCCGCCGCGACGGGCCGAACGAAGTCCTGATCCGCGATCCGGCCCTGGTCGGCCCGTTGGCCCGCGGTTTTATCAACTACCCCGGCGGCCATAACGAGGGCTTTCCGGACGCGTTCAAGCAGTGCTTCCGCGCGTTTTACAACTATATCGCCGCAGGCGACTTCGCGGCCGCGCCGCTGTTTCCGACTTTTGCCCAAGGGCATCGCGAGGTGCTGGTCTGCGAGGCCATTCTGCGGAGCCATCGCGAACAATCGTGGGTCAACGTATAGAGGACGTCATTTTGTAGGGCGGACTTTAGCCCGCCTTTGCGGACTAAAGTCCGCATTACGAAGAAGGAGGAGATCATTATGCAACTGGGTTTTGTCAGTGCCATCCTGGCGGAACTTGGCCTGGAAGAGGTCGTGCAATTCGCGGCGGACGAAGGTTTCCAGTGCATAGAGTTGATGTGCTGGCCGCGCGGCAAGGCGGAGCGGCGCTACGCGGGAGTCACGCACATCGACGCGGGTGACCTCGGCCCGGCGCGGGCGCAGGAAGTCTGCAAGCTCATGCGGTCGGCTGACGTGACCATCAGCGGGCTGGGCTACTACCCCAATCCGCTGGCTGCCGATCGTGATGAGGCCCAGGTTTACATCGACCATCTCAAGCGAGTCATCCTGGCCGCCGAATTGTTGGGCGTGGGAGTGGTGAATACGTTTGTGGGCCGTGACCCGCGGAAGACCGTGGCCGAGAACTGGCCCCGCTTCCTGGAGGTCTGGCCGCCGCTGGTGCAGTTCGCCGAGAAACATGGCGTGCGCATCGGCATCGAGAACTGCCCCATGTTCTTCACGGCCGACGAATGGCCGGGCGGTAAGAATCTGGCCCACGCTCCGGCGGTGTGGCGGCGAATGTTCCGCGAAATCCCCAGCGAGAGCTTCGGCTTGAACTACGACCCCTCCCACCTCGTATGGCAACAGATGGACTACCTGCGGCCAATCACCGCATTTGCAGATCGGCTGTTCCACATCCACCTGAAAGACGCCACCATCGATCGGGAACGACTGGACGAAGTTGGCATCCTGGCCACGCCCTTGGAATACCATACGCCGAAGATTCCCGGTCGCGGGCAGATCGATTGGCCGAAGTTCCTGGCCGCGCTGCGAGCGGCCGGCTACGACGGACCGGTATGCATTGAAGTCGAGGACCGCGATTTCGAAGGATCGATCGAGGCCCGCAAAGAGGCCCTGCGGCAAAGCGGGGCGTTCCTGCGACAATGTATGAAGGCGGTTCTTTCGTAAGGTGGGCCGAGTAACACGAGTCCCACCAGATTCGACGCGGAATCTGGTGGGACTCGTGTTACTCGGCCCACCCTACGGATTGCTTTTGAGACTTACCATTCCCTCAGACCTAAATTGGAGGCTAATCCACCATGCAATATACTCTTCGCGACCTTGCCAAGATGATCGACCACTCGCTCTTGAATCCAATATTCAAGGCCGAGGACATGGAAAAAGGGATCCGACTGGCGCGGGAATACGACGTGGCCAGCGTGTGCATCTTGCCGTATTACCTCAAGCGCTGCGCCGAACTGCTTCGCGGCAGCGACGTGAAGGCGAGCACCACGATCGGGTTCCCGCACGGCGGCCACACGACGGCGATCAAGGTGGCCGAGGCCCGGCAGGCTCTGGCCGACGGCGGCCAGGAACTGGACATGGTCGTGAACATCTCGGCCGTGCTCAGCGGCGATTGGGACTACGTGCGCGGCGACATCGCCGCGGTAATCGGGCCTACGCACGACGCGGGGCAGAAGGTCAAGGTGATCTTCGAGAACGCCTACCTGGACAACGCCCAGAAGATCCGCCTCTGCGAGATCTGCGGCGAACTCCGCGCCGACTGGGTGAAGACCAGCACCGGCTACGCGCCGTCGGGGGCGACGCTCGACGATCTGCGATTGATGCGCAGCCATTCGCCGACCCACGTCCAGGTGAAGGCGGCCGGCGGTGTGCGCGACCTCGACATGGCCCTGGCCGTGCGCGAGGTCGGCGCCACGCGCTTCGGCTGCACCCGCACGGCGGAGATCCTTACCGAGGTGCGACGCCGACTGGCCGTTTAGGGGCCACTGACGAATAACTTCCGGATTTGCGTGGCATGCCTTAAGCCTTCTAGGTTAGGCATGTCGGCGGCAAACATGCCTAACCTAGAAGGCTTAAGCCATGCCACACTTGCAGAAACACGGAAGTTATTCATCGTCCGGTCCTTGGGTCGCGTTGGCCGGATTGCGCCAAAGTCTATGCCGGAGCTGCGCTGCGCTTGTTCCGGCCTACAATTTCTTCCAACCCTACCGGATTTCCACCTCGTACCAGACCGTTTGATGTGGGGGACCGAGGCGGAGCAGGGTCTTGCTGCCGCTGGCCTCGACGGTCGCGGCGGCGCGGCGCTGGCCGGATTCGTCCAACGGATAAAATCGCACGCGGTCGGCCGCCACGGGCAGAACGATTTCGGCCGCGACCGCTTCGCAAAGTTCCGGGGCGCTGCCCCATTGGTCGCCTAGCGTGATCCGCTCGTCGTCCAAGTGGTGAAACTTCGCGCCCTGGTTCTGCGCAACTCCGGTTGCCGCCACGAGGATTCGCCCCGGTCGATCGAAACCGCCGCCGTCGCGGCAGACTAACGAGAGCGTGGCCCAATCGAGTCGCGTAGCGCCGATCTTGATTTCCACGCCACCCAGATCAAACTTGCGGCCGCGGACGAAGCCGGTGAAAAGCTTGGTACGGGGAGAGTTTACAGTGAAGTAGCCCGCGCCGGCCTGCGAGACATCCCAACAGAGTTCGCCCGTGTCGGAAACGAAACGCGCCCTGTCCTTGATGATCGGCGTGGGCTCGATGGCCGGAGCGAATGCCTTTCCCTTGGCGAGATCCATGGCCAGGCCGTGTAGCAGCGATTGATTCACCTCGGCGCCGAACTCGCCCGCATTGAGCCGCCAGGGCGTTCGCAAGGCGCACATCTTGTCGCGTTCGGCTTGCGAGGAAACCGGGGCAAGCACGACCGCGCGGGCAGGGGCCACGTCGCCGCGGACGAACATTGCCGCGCAGGCCGGCATGTGGACAATCTGCGGCGTCACGCTCTTGACGTCGAAGAAACTGGGTATGCGGCGCGGCTCATAGTCCTGGTCGTGGCTGTAGGCGAAACTGAAGATGGCGTCCCACGACTGGAACGCGCCGAAGGCCGCAATCATCGGCAGCCCCTCGCCCGCATAGGCAATCGGCTGCGGATGGTTGTATTCACTGACCGTAAAGGGCATGCCAGCCACGCGCCACGCCGCCAGCCCGGAAAGCGTGCCGCCTGGCGTGTTCACCAGGGCCTTGTTCCGCACGAACCAGTTCTTCGAGTCCCAGTCGCGGCCGGGGAATTCCGGGTGGTTCCAATAGCTGTGCGAGTCGATATAGTCCAGTCCGGCCTGAACCCCCACCTCGCTGTAACCCAACTGCGTGCCGGAGACCAGCGGGCGGACACCTAGATCCTCCTTGAGAAAGTGGTACATGCCCCACCAATAACTCCGCTCGGTGTCGTAGATGAAATCGATGAAATCATTGCGCATGGCCAGGGAAACACCCAGGTCGGCATGGCCCAGTACCGGCATCTCGTTGCCGGCAATCCACGGGTTTGCGCCAATCCTTAGCGTACCGCCGGGTCGGAGCGAGACGGCCGCTAACTCATAGACACCCGGCTTGAAGCCGTTGAAGGTAAGTCGCGCGTTGTCGTCGTCGCGGTCGGCCAGGAACGTATAGCGGTACTGCTTCCACACCGGGCCGATTTTCACTTGTGCGTCCATTCCCAGCCGCTCCCACGGCTCGTGGGCCATCATGCAATTGACGCTCATGCCCTTGGCGCTAGGCGAGCGGGCGTAGAAAGTCAGCGTATAGGGTGAATCCTTCTTGAGCCCAAAACCGGCCTCCGTGAGCTGCGGGCGCCACTCGACCTGACCAACATGGGAGACGACAAGTTTCAACTCGCGGCGGCCGTCCGGCCCGCCCGATTCGAAGGTGCAGGCGGCCTCCGTCTGCTCGTCCGTTTCAAGTCCCCAGTGGCCGGGCGCCGCGCGGTGGAAATCGCCCGTGGCAATCATCTCCGCCCCCGCTGGCCGGTCGGTGACCTTCCAGGCCCGGCGGAGGGCCGCCATGTCGGCATATTTCTTCCGCAGCCAGGCGTTCCAGATCTTGCGGAACGTGCCGGCATACGGCTCGGGCGAGTCGTCGAGTTGCCCCCAACTCCACTGGGAAAAGAGGGCATTTTCGTTGTTGATCTCGACGAAGGCCACGGCCGGCTCCGTGGCGTAGCTGTTGCCGGTGTAGGGGTTGACGTGCGTGAGTAGGTCGCGGGCGTACTTCTTCTGTAGTTCGATCATTCGCGGCTCGAAGTTGTCGAGTCCCTTATCGTATGTCGGCCGCTGCTGCCGGGCGACGAAACCCTCGGGCTGGTCAAACCAGCGCGAGACGTGCAAGTTGACGTCAACGTAGATTCCCTGCCGTTTGAACTGGGCGACCAGGTAATCCAGCCGCTCCAGCCGCCCGGGATCGATGGTCAAGTGATTGGGACTGCCGCCCCAGATGCAAGTGCCATCCATGTGATGCAGGCGCACGCAATTGATACCCAGCCGGGCCAGCCGGGCCGCCAGCCGCTGGGCCTGCTCGTGGGGCGGGAAGCAGGCGTCGAAGCAGATATTAGTGGCCCAAAAGCGGACGGGTTTGGCGGTCTCCCCCTTGCCAACCACGAGCTGCCCGTCCTGGGCATGGACGAACCCGTGATTGCCGGCCGGCCGTTCGAGCAGAACGGCGACGTTGGTCACGTTGGCCGGCGCGTCGTAGGAGACTACGAAGGGGATCAGCGGTTCCTCGGCCGCCGCGTAGGCGGTAAAGAGGAGGGATGTGAGAAGCAACAAGTTTGATCGAAATAGCATGGTGGACGTATTGGGGGCTTCAACGATTCAACAACTGCCGGATCAGCTCCGGTCCATTTTCCCAGAAGATCAAGAACACCGCCATCAACGAGCCGCCGGCGACGATTCCCGAGGCCACGGGGAAGAGGAATTCTTCCGACTGCTTGGGCGCCTTCTTTTCCCAGGCAGAGGCGATCACCGCGCCAAGGAAGAAAAGCAGTGCCGTGGACCAATAGAACGACCACGCCAGGCCGAGCGCGGCCGCCGAGGGTATCCATTTCTCGTGTTTGGGAAAGGCCTTGGCAAGCAACGGCAAAATGATCCCGACCAAGGCACCGATCACAATCGACCAGACTTTCACCGCGCCCAGCGAACGAATTCCCACACTCAACGCTTTGGCGACGGCCATCCAGGTCATTGCGGATGGGGCAGGAAACTTCGTGCCGAGCAGAGCCGCGGACGGCACCATCAGCCGAAAACAGAGAACCGTGACGATCGTCCCGGCGAAGATACCCGCGAACTGGGCCAGGAACTGCTTGCGCGGATTCGCGCCGAGCAGATACCCGCTCTTGAGATCGGTTAGAAGGTCGGCGGCCGACGCGGCGGCGCCGGCCGTGATGTTGGCGCTCATGAGGTTGACATTCATGTTTCCGGGACTGAGGCCGCCGAAAATAAGCTGCGTCACCTTGCCCATCGCGCCAATCGGCGTCGTGTCCGTTTCGCCCGTGATACGGCAGGCCACCAGGGCCAAGGCAAACGTGAGCACGACCGCCACGGCGCTCTGCCAGAGAGGCATGCCGAAGCTCAATTTGGCCAGCGTCGCAAGACCCACAAGGCCCACAAGCTGGCCGCCAAGGAACCAGGAAGCAGGGACCTCAATGGCATCCATTTCGCTCGCGTTGTGCCTCTTTTCACCGGAAAAGAGCGCTCCCAAATTGCCGAATGCCCGCAGCGCGCTCCGCCATTTGAAGCCGATCGCGAGAAAACTGGACGTGATCATGCAGGAAACGCCGCCCCAGACCGTCCACATCACAACGTCTTTGTACGCGGTCTCGGTGATGATGCCTTTGTATTGCAAGATTGGGACGTACACGACCCAACACAGAGTGCCACCAAGCAGCATGCTGGCCGAGGCCCGCATCCCCGTCAGCGCGCCTGCCGCGATGAAGACCGGATCCCAGTCGAACAAGACCACGCGATCCATCCAGGCCTTGCCCAGTACGGCCTCGTTAAGCCGCGTGAGCAGCGCGTCGATGGAGAAAGGCGCAAGGCTGGCATGGACGAGTTTGAATCCGTCTTTCCAAAACTGGTTGATGGCTGCCAGAACGCCGAAGATGCCCAGCGCGCGGGCGGCGCGCATGCCCTTCTCGCCGTGCGAGTGCAGTGCCCGCAGCGTTTCCGCCGCGGCAATCCCGCTGGGGAAACGAAGCTGCTCGACATTGACCATCTGGCGTTTCATGGGAACCGCCATTGTCACACCGAGGACCGCGATAAAGAAGACCCAGCCCAGCGTCAGCGGGATCGGCAAGGGATCGGGGTTCAAGAGCATGTATGCCGAGAATGCCGAGATCAGCGTCCCGCCCGTCGAGTAGCCGGCCGAACTGGCCGTGGACTGCATGCAGTTGTTCTCCAGGATGGTCATCGGCGTCTTCACCAGGCCGATGCGAAAGAGCGCTTGCCAGAGGGCATAGGAGAGGATGCAAGCAGTGATGGCTACGCCGAAGCCCCAACCGGACTTGAGCCCCATGTACAGGTTGGTCAGCGACAGAACCGCGCCCAAGACCGAGCCCATCAGGACGGCACGCCAGGTAAGCTGCAGCATCGAGTCGCCGCGGCCCTTGTAGACCCGTTCGAACCACTGCCGCTCAATTTCTTCCGGAGTCCCCTGAAAGCCGCCAATGGGCAAGGCGAAATCGTCTTCGGGTGGGGCAGATTCGGTCATCGTCATTACGCCGTTCCTCGCAAGGGCTTGTTACCACGAATTTCCTGCTATACGGCTCGCGGTTGAGACCCACACTAACCCGAAGCGTAAGCGAGGACCGAAGGTCATCTCCTTTCCTCGCTTACGCTTCGGGTTAGTGTGGATTGGGACAATCTCAACGACAAGCGGAACACCTGAACTTGAACTTATTTCCAGATTGAAGTCAAGAGCCTAGGGCGTCCATACCCCACCGGCGATTAGCTCCTGACCTCTGTAACGAACAAGACGATGGGCGAAACTTTGACTTCCTCGGCGCTCGTGCCAAAACAACGCCGACTGCCCTGCCGAATAGTCTTCTGAGGTTCTCTGGCTATGCCGGCCCTGGGATGAGAAGGCCGGCCTGAACATCACACCCTTGAGGAGACACTACCAGTGAGCGAAGCAACCGTAGACTCCGGCTATCGGCAGATTGCCAACCTGACAGCCTTGCAGCGGGAACTGGCCGATCTGGCCACCAGCGTCAGACGAGACAACCGGCCAGCGCCAGGGCGGCCGGCGCAAATTCAAGGACCCGTGATCGTAATCCGCGGCAAGTGAGGACTAACTCAGAGCAGGTGATTGCGCACCGCCCACACGGCCGCCTGCGTGCGGTCGGTCAAGCCGATCTTGCGGAAGATGTGCTGGACGTGCTCCTTCACGGTCTCGTAGCTGATGTCCAATGCCTGCGCGATCTGCTTGTTCGTCAAGCCGCCAGCCATTTGCCGCAGCACGTCGCCCTCGCGCTCGCTTAACGATACCTCCAAGTCGCCGCTGAGCCGCGGCGTCCGCAGCGAGCTGCTGACCCGGCGAAGTTCCTCGTGCTTCCAAACATTCTTGCCGGCCGCGACCGAGCGAATAGCGCCGAGCAACGCGTCGCGCGTACATCCTTTCAGGAGGAATCCGGCGGCGCCCATGGCAATGCCCCGGGCAACAAAGGCGGGATTTTCGAAAGCCGAGATCAAGAGCACCGGTAGGCGCGGATTTTCCATGCGGATGCGGCCCAAGGCGGTTAATCCGTCGCCCTCCGGCATGCGAACGTCCATCAGCACGACGTCGACGTTGGCATCCTTATCCAGGGCACAGTTGACTGCGCCTGGCCCAGTCGCCGCTTCGGCAACCACCGCGATTTCGGTGCCCTCCAATAGCGCTTTCAAACCGCGGCGAACGACTTCGTGATCGTCGGCAATGAGCAAACGGATTTTTGTTTCCGGCGACATGGGCAGATCCTTGTATGAGGTATGAGAGAAGAATGCCGTTGCGGCATCCTGGGAGAATGCCTTTGGACATACCCCCATTATGTGCAGATCACCCGCACTTTGGCAAGTCTCCTTCGTAGCACGGAATTTATTCCGTGAGCTTGCCCTTCTAGGGCAAAACGGAATAAATTCCGTTCTACGAACTATGCCTCGGCGGCCGGCTGTGCGAGCGAGAACGAGCGCGCGAGCAATCCGCGGTACCGCTGCCGGGCGTCCCAGAAGAGCCAGCCGACATAGGTGTTCGACGCTAAAAGCGCAATCACCAGCAGGCACATTCCCAGCCAAGGCCGATCGAGCTGCCCGGAACTGCCATCGGGACCAATGGGCGAAAGGCCCCGAAATCGCGATTCCGCCGAGGACGATCCTTTCAGCAGCGGTCCCAGGTGCGCCACGGTCGACTTCGGTGCGGGGTACGACCCTGGCGGCGGGGTGCCCGCCGCTCCTCCTCCGAGCGGCGGCGCCGCCGAAGGGTCCGCCCCGCGTCCCGTGACACCCCAGGGATCGCGAATCGGCACCCCGCCACCAGGCGCGAATGCCGGCGGCGGGGCGGTCGAGTTGGCCACGGCCGGCATCACTGGGCTGGCGGTGACGATGGGCGCTGTTGCCGGTGCAGCGGAAACCGCGGCGGGATTGGAGACGATCTTTGGCAAAGGGTCATTACCGGTCCTGACGCTAAAATGGGTTGGCCGCAGCCCTTGGGCCTCGCGCGGCACGTCGCACTCAATCGGGTCGCCGGGCTGCAACGTTTTCAGCATCGCGGGGTTGATTTGAATGATGAACTCGGTTCCACCATTAGGAGCCGGTTGGTAGCCAAGGTCCGCACCCATCAGGGCCAGTGCAAGGCACGTGAATGTCGGGCTCATATGGATATCTCCCTCGAACTTGTGGCACAGATCCTCCTTTCCTATGGTAACCTCCGGCAGTAAGATATTCCAGAGGACCATGAACCGCGCCCTTTGGACCAAAGCCCTGACAGACGCCTGGCGGCAGTTTCTCGTATCGGTCGTGATACTGACACTGTTCTCGTGGCTTTTCGTTTGGCTGATGAGCCTGTTCCCTGTCGGCCGGTTCGGCATTCTCCTCAGTTTGCTGCCCGGTTTCGTCGAGGGCATGCTGGGCGTCAAGCTGGATCTGCTGGCCAGCCCCGTCGGCCAAGTCAGTATTCTTTATGTCCACGTGATAACGCTATTGGTCTGCGTGGGCTGGGCACTGGGCCGCGGGTCGGACTCGATCAGCGGCGAGATCGGCCGGGGAACGATGGACTTGGTCCTCTCGCTGCCCGTCTGGCGCCTGACGGTCCTCGTAGCGCCGGCCATCGTGACGGCCGCCGGCTCGCTGCTCCTGGCCGTGTCCATCCAATTGGGCATCTGGCTGGGCTTGGCCTGCGTCAAGTTCGATCAGCCCCCGGCATTGGCCGTGTTTCTACCCGGAACGATCAACCTGTTTTGCATGATCTTCTGCTTCACAGCCATAACCACCTTGGTCTCTTCCTGGGGCCGCGATCGATGGGCGACAATCGGTGTGGCGGGCGGATTCTTCATTTTTTCGCTGATCGTGGAGTTGGTTGCCCGCATGTGGGTCAACGGCAAGCGGCTCTTCGCCTTGAGCTTCCTGAGCGCCTTCGCGCCACAGCAACTGATCCTCATGCCCGACGCCAACGGCCACACTGCCCTGCGGTACAATCTGACATTGCTGGGTCTTGGATTGGCGTGTTATGTGGTCGCGGCAGTGATCTTCAACCGGCGCGATATTCCCGGACCGCGGTAGTCTTACAAGAAACTCATTTGAGATGAAAAACCCTTCCGCCATCACTTCTTCTGTGCCCCCCGCAACGCCACCACCAGTTTCCCCATATCCGCCGGCAAAGGCGTCTTGAATATCAACTCTTCGCCTGTAATAGGATGCTTGAATCCCAACTCGGTGGCGTGGAGTGCTTGCCGCTGAGCACCGCTGTGATCGGGGACGGGCTTGCCAAACAACGGCTTGTTGTAGACCTTCTCGCCGCATAGCGGATGGCCGGCCTCCGCTAAATGGATGCGTATCTGGTGCGTGCGGCCGGTTTCCAGGCGGCACTCGATCAGCGTGTAGCCATCGAGGAATTCCAAAGGACGCACGTGGGTGACGGCCCGCTTGCCGACCTTGGGCAACTTCGTGCTGCCGCGGCGGCGGTCGCCACGGTCGCGCACCAGGCTTGACTCGATCGTCTGAGCCCCCACGCGGCCTTGCGCGATGGCCTGATAGACGCGATGGATATTGTGCTTGCGGAACATCTGCACCAGTAGCCGTTCGGCCTCCGCATTGAGGGCCAGCAGCATCACCCCGCTAGTATCGCGGTCCAAGCGGTGAACCAACCGTACCCGCGGCGGCCGCGCCGGCTTGCCGCCGCGCCGTTGCCGGGCTTGCCGACGCTGCAAAATCCGCGCTACGATCTCGTCGATCGTCGGCTGCCGCTGCTTGCGGCGAGAGGGCCAGTGCTGTTCCTCCGCATGCCGCTCGGTGGTCACTCCGGCCGGCTTCTCGACCACGATCAGATGCGCGTCCTGGAAGAGGATCTTGACGTCGTCCGTACTGGGCGGGGCGTTGCGCGGCTCGTCCCAGACCTTCACGACGTCGCCGGGCTGCAACTTCCTGCCTTCATCGAGGCACAGATTGCCGTTGATCTGCACGTGGCGATTTTCGACCAATCGCCGCACCACGGACCAAGGCTCGACGCGAAGGAATTGCCGCAAAGCGGCGACTAGGGCCAAACCGGCATGTTCGGGACCGACGTGATAATTTTTGAAACCGGAATCTCGCATTAACCCATTCTAACCAGGCGGAAGGAGGATCGCGCACAAATACGGCGGTGCAGAGTCTATGGAAAGCAGCGACGGGTCGCCGCACTCCAAAGGGCGGCTATCTCTTCCCGATAAAATAGCTCATCGCCTTCCAGCCCTCAGGAAAACGAAGGCTCGACCGCGCGGCTGTAGCGTCGTCGTAGCGGTCGAAGCCGTCGGGCTGGATGCCGCTACCGGCGATCGCCACGGGCACGTCGCCGTGACTGTGGGTCTTGGTGCGAACGGGCGTGGGGTGGTCGGGTGAGACGAGAATTCGCCATTGCGGATAGCCCTGCAAGGCCTCGAATACGGGTCCGACGATGTGCCGATCGATTTGCTCCAGGGCCTCGATCTTGGCGTCCGCGCGGCCTTCGTGTGAGGCCTCGTCGGGGGCCTCGACGTGGACGCAGACTAAATCGTGCTCCTTCAGGGCCTCGACAGCATATCGCCCCTTGGCTGCATAATCGGTGTCGAGATACCCGGTCGCGCCGGGCACGTCGATCCGCTTCCAGCCAATCAGTTGGGCTAGCCCGCGGAGCAGGTCGACGGCCGTGATCATCGCTCCGCCAACGCCGTAAAGACGCTCGAAGAGTTCCAATCGCGGCGCGCTGCCTTGGCCCCAGAGCCAGACGTTGGTGACCGGCGGCTTTCCCTCTTTTCTCCGTGCCCGGTTGACCGGATGGTCGGCAAAGATCGGTACGCTAGCGCTCATCAATTCGGCCAGCAGGCCACTGCCTGGGCCGCGGGGGTAAGCATTGAAAATGCTTTGATCCGTCAGATCGTGCGGCGGCGTGGCACGCGTATCGCGGGAGAAGGGGGCCTCGCTCACCACCAACAAGTTGCGATAGCTGACCCCCGGCGAGAATCGCAGCTTAGCGGAACCGACCCGCTGCTGCAGCGTGCTAAGCAGGGCTGCGGCCTCTTCCGTGGAAACGTGACCGGCCGTAAAGTCACGCATGACTTGGTCTTCGATGGTGACCAGGTTGCAGCGGACGGCCCAGTCGCCTTGTGCCAAGACAATGCCCTGCGCGGCGGCCTCCAGGGGCGCACGGCCCGTATAATAGGCCAACGGATCGTAGCCCAGGAGGCTGAGGTTGGCCGTATCCGAACCGGCCGGCAGGGCAGAGGGCGTGTGGTTGGCTTGGGCGATAATGCCCGCTTTGACCACGGCGTTCATCGCCGGTAGACGGGCTGCTTCCAATGGAGTTTTGCCTTGCAGCGACGCTTGGGGTTCGTCGGCACAGCCGTCGGGGATGATGATGGCGTATTTCACGGGGAAAGTACTTCGTGCTTAGAACTTAGTGCTTAGATCTTGGGTCCTCCGCACTAAGGTCTAAGATCTAAGTTCTAAGATCTTGTTCGGTTGGTTTCGGACAGTTGTCGCTTATTCCCGCACCCGCAGGCGAACGCTGCCTGCGCGGACGGAGGGAAGGCCGGTGATGGCCTGCAGGGCCTCGCGGATGGCGCCCTCGGGCGTGGTATGGGTCATGATCACCAAGGGCACGCTTCCGCTGGGTTCCTCAGCCGTTTCGTGCTGGATTACGGAGGCGATGGAGATCTTGTGGCGACCGAGGATGCCCGTGATCTCGGCCATTACGCCGGGGCGGTCTTCGACATTGAAACGGACGTAGAAACGCCCGGATACGCCGGACGGATCGCGCATCGCCACCGGCGCCGGGCGATCGTCGGACCAAAGTTGCAGCGTGCGGAAGGTGATCGCCGTGCGGCCCAGCAGTGTATCGATCAGGTCGGCGACACAGGCGGAAGCCGTCGGCATCTGCCCCGCGCCCAGCCCGTGCAGGAAGACGCGGCCCACGGCATCGCCCACGATCCGCATGGCGTTGAAGGCCCCCTGCACCTGGGCCAACGTGGAACCCTGCCGTACGAGCGTGGGCGAGACGTGTAATTCCAGGCCCTCGGGAACCAACTCGGCCACGGCCAAGAGCTTGATGCTATAACCCAACTCGCAGGCGTAGCGCATGTCGGCCACGTCGACCGTGTCGATGCCGGTCCGCGGAATGAGTTTCCAATCGACCCGGGCGCCGAACGACAAATGCGCCAGGATCGCCAGCTTTTGCGCCGCGTCGCTGCCGTTGACGTCCATCGCCGGATTGGCCTCGGCGAATCCGAGCTTCTGGGCCTCGGCCAGGGCACTGGCGTAGGTCTTGCCGCAATCCTCCATCTGGGTGAGGATAAAATTGCTCGTGCCGTTGAGTATCCCGTGGATGGATTGGATCTGGTTGGCCACCAGCGACTGATTGATCGTGGCGATGATCGGAATTCCGCCGCCCACCGCCGCCTCGAAGGCGATCGTCCGGCCCACGCTGCGGGCACAATCAAACAGTTCGGGGCCATGTTCGGCCAGCAGGGCCTTATTGGCGGTGATGACATTTTTTCCGCTCTGGAGCACTTTGAGCATGATCGAGCGGTCGGGTTCCAGGCCACCGATCAATTGCACGACCGCCTCGATCTCCGGATCGTTCAAGACCGTAGACAAATCGGTGGTCAACAGACCGGGTGGCGGCGTGATATTGCGCGGCCGGCTGATGTCGGCATCGACGATCCGAACCAATTCCACTTTCCGGCCGGCCTGACTGGAAATACGATCTGGGTGTTCGAGCAAGAGCCGGGCCACGCCCGAGCCGATCGTGCCGAAGCCAATAATGGCTACTTTGGCGGTCGAGTTTGTCATCATATGCGTTTTCCGTCGAACTTATCAAAATGCAGGCCAGCGGCCATATTACGGCGGCCACAAGAATGCGTCAACCCGTGGGGACTGAAGCCATCTATACGTGGGGGGGAATTGCGGAATTGGCTTGACTTGCCATACTTGATATCTTCTATATATTAGGTTTGAATTCACACAGGATTGGCATTTGATGAATATTGAGCCTCGCGCGCTGGAATTCTTCAAGCAGATTTTGGCAACTCCTAGCCCCGCCGGGTATGAAAGCCCTGTTCAGGAGGTGGTGCGGGACTACGCGGCGTCGTTTGCCGACGAAATGCGGACGGATACGCATGGCAACGTGATCGCCGCACGGAACCCCGGGGCAGCGTTGCGCGTCATGCTGGCTGGACACTGCGACCAGATCGGCCTGATCGTGCAATTCATCGACGACGACGGCTTCATCCACGTCTCGAGTATTGGTGGTTGGGATCCGCAAGTTCTGATCGGACAACGATTGACAATTTGGGGCGCATCAGGCCCAGTGCTGGGGATCATTGCCCGCAAGCCGATCCACCTGCTGAACGAGGAAGAGCGGAAACAGGTGCCCAAAATCAAGGATCTTTGGCTCGACATCGGCGCGAAGTGCAAGGACGAGGTATCGCAAGTCGTACGGGTGGGCGATCCCGTGACGGTGGAATTGCGGTATCAAGAGCTTAATAACGGACGGGCCGTGTCGGCCGCCATGGACGACAAGACCGGATTGTGGGTCGTGATGGAGGCCCTGCGGCGGGTCGACCGCAGTAAGCTCCAGGTCGCGGCCTATGCGGTGTCGACGGTGCAGGAGGAGATCGGTATGCGTGGCTCGCAGACCAGTTCCTTCAGTGTCGATCCACACGTCGGCATCGCTGTTGACGTCACGCATGCCACGGACTGTCCGACGATCGAGAAGAAGGAAGAGGGCGATATTCGCCTCGGCCTGGGTCCAGTCATCTACCGCGGCCCGAATATGAACCCCAAGGTGGTCGTGCGGCTTTTGGATGCCGCCCACAAGCATGAAATCCCCTACCAACTTGGTGCTTCCGGCAGGGCCACGCCGACCGACGCCAATGCCATCCAGGTTAACCGTGCAGGCGTTGCCGCGGCGCTTGTCAGCATTCCCAACCGCTACATGCACAGCCCGGTGGAAATGATCGCGCTGGAAGACATCGACCACGCGGCCAACCTGCTGGCGCGGTTCTTGGAAGACCTTCCCGGCGATGCGGAGTTTATCCCCTGATGGCAGAGCTCGGAGTCAACATCGACCACGTGGCCACGGTTCGGCAGGCCCGGCGGACCTTTGAGCCCGATCCGGTCTGGGCGGCGGCAATGTGCGAATTGGGCGGGGCCGACTGCATCACGCTGCACCTGCGCGAGGACCGCCGCCACATCCAGGAACGCGACTTGCGCATCCTCCGCCAGACTGTCACCGTCAAACTCAACTTGGAAATGGCCTGCGAAGCGGAAGTGCTGGCAATCGCCTGCGAAGTCAAGCCGGATCAGGTCACCTTGGTGCCGGAACGCCGCGAAGAGGTGACGACCGAGGGCGGCCTGGACATCGCCGGCCAGCGGCAGAAGGCGGTCGAAGTCATCCGCCGACTGGAGGACGCGGGCATCGCCGTCAGCCTGTTCCTGGATCCCGACCCGCGGCAACTTGACGTGGCCGCTGCATTGAACGCGACCGCCGTAGAGCTTCACACCGGACAATACGCCCTGGCAACCCGTGGCCGGCGTCAGGAAGAAGAGCTGGAAAAGCTCCGGCAGGCCGGTCGATTCATTCGGCAGGCGGGGATGGCCTTGCACGCTGGGCATGGGCTAACGTACCAAAACGTCCGTCCCGTAGCGGTGATCGACGACATGCACGAACTGAACATCGGCCATAGCATTGTGGCCAGGGCCTTGATGGTCGGCTTTGAGCGGGCCGTGCAGGAGATGAAGCGGCTGGTGGCCGAATAATCACACAAAATTCACCACCTTGCCAGTTTTCCACGCTTGCCGTATTATTGTGCCTTTATTCGATAGCGGCAAAGGTATCCCACCTATGTCGCAAATTGTCCAAGAATGTGTGATAAAACGCCATGCCCACCCGAAGTGAAGATTTTGCCGGCCTGACTGTGGCCATGATCACGCCGTTTCGCGACGGCCAGGTCGATATCGAGGCCCTACAGCGGAATGTCGAGTTTCAGATTGCGGCGGGTACAACCTGCCTTTGCCCGGTGGGCACGACGGGCGAGTGTCCTACGCTGTCGCACCCGGAACATGAGCGGGTGATCGCGGCGGTAGTGGAAGCGACTGCCGGGCGGGCCAAGGTGATGGCTGGCACGGGATCGAACAGCACCGAGGAAGCCCTGCGCCTGACTCGCTGGGCCGCCAAACGCGGGGCCGACGCCGCCTTGGTTGTGGCGCCGTATTACAACAAGCCCACCCAAGAGGGGTTCTTTCAGCATTTCAAGGCCCTCGCCCATGCCGTCGACATTCCCATTTGCGTCTACAACATTCCCGGGCGGACCGGCAAGAACATCGAGGCCGATACGATCGTCCGTATGGCCGAATTGCCCAACATCACGATGGTGAAAGAGGCCAGTGGATCGATGGACGCTGCCTCCCAGATCATGGCCCGAACCGATCTGACCCTTCTCAGCGGCGACGACAGCCTGACGCTGCCGCTGATGTCGCTGGGTGGACGCGGGGTCGTCTCCGTGGTGGGCAACATCGTGCCCAAGGACGTGATTGCCATGATTCGGGCCTTTGACGAGGGCAACTTGCGCGAGGCCCAGTGCCTGCATTTCAAGCTCTTCCCGCTGTGCCGAGACATGCTCGGTCTATCGACCAACCCGATCCCCATCAAGGCGGCCATGGAGATGCTGGCCCGCGACACGGGCGATCTGCGGATGCCGCTCACACGACTGTCCGCCGCCGAGCAAGAGAGGTTGCGAAAGACGCTCGTGGATTACGGGCTACTCTAACCACGTCTTTTACAAGAAAATGGAAGGAAAAAGAGGGGGATGACAGAAAAATGATTGACAGAAATATGCCGGGTTAACAGAAGTAGCTTGCCCTGGTGCTAGCTATATTGCTGTCAACCATGTTTCTGTCATCGTTCCAAAGTGTTCTATCTCCCGTCACCATATTTCTGTCCATCATTTTGGTGTAGGGAGATTCGACTTCGGGTCTCTCTGCTAGAGTTTCAATCATGCCCTCCGTATTGCTCCTTTGCGAGTACGCCACGCTCAACGGAGGTGAGCGGTCGATGCTCTCGACGCTCGACGAAATCTCCCGGGCTGGCTACCAGGTTTGCGTCGCCGCGCCGGCAAGTGGCCCGTTGGCCGAGACCCTGTTCAACGCGGGTGTTGATGTCGTGTCGTTCGAGCCGCACGGTGCGCGGGGAGTGCGGCTCCCATTAGGCGAACTCCGCCACAATCTGGCCGCGCTGTTGAAGCAGCAGCGCCCTGCGTTGCTCCACGCCAACAGCCTGGCCACGGGACGACTTTCAGGCCCCGTGGCTGCGGAACTGTCGCTGTCGAGTCTTTCGCACCTGCGCGACATTGTCTCCTTGAGTCGGCAGGCGATCGCCGATCTCAACTGCCACAGTCGCCTGTTGGCTGTTTCCGCCGCCACGCGGCAATTCCACGTCGCCCAGGGCTTGAACGCCGAGAAGACCTTTGTTCTGCATAATGGCGTCGACCTGGACGAGTTCTGTCCGCGGGCGCCGACCGGCTATTTGCACCAGCAACTGGGACTGCCCGGCGACATGCCGCTGATTGGCACTATCGGCCAGATTTCGCTTCGCAAGGGACACGACGTGCTGGCGGCCGCACTTGCCCAACTCGCCTCTCCTTGTGAAAAAACGGCAAGTGGTGAGCGCGCATCGTTCCCCTCGCCTTCCGGGAGAGGGGCAGGGGGTGAGGGCCGATCCTTTGCTTGGCTAATTATCGGCGAGCGATTTTCCACCAAGGAAGAGTCACGGCAGTTCGAAAATCAACTCCATCAAGTCGCCGCAGGACCGCTGGCCGGGAAGGTCCTCTTTCTCGGTGATCGCGACGACGTGGCACGCATTCTCAATGAATTGACGCTGTTGGTTCATCCGGCCCGGCAGGAGCCGCTGGGACGAGTGCTCTTGGAGGCGGCTGCCTCCGGAATAGCTGTTGTGGCCACCGACGTTGGCGGAACGCGCGAGATTTTCCCGCCGCAGTGCGAAGCGGCCTATCTGGTTCCACCCAACGATATTCCGGCCCTGGCCGCCGCGATTGGCAAACTGCTGGGCGACCCCGCCCACTGTCGGCGGCTAGCCAAGAACGCCAGAAGACGGGCTGAGGAAGCGTTTGATCGACGGCAAGCCGCTGCCGGACTTGTGCAACACTACGAAGAACTTAAGGTCCGTTGAACGGGTATTGCCTCCAATAGGCCCTCGGCTCAAGATTCGCCATTGCCATAGTCAACAAATTTCGTTATCTTTTGCTGCCCCCAATAGGGTGCGCAAAATGGCGAATTCCCCTTATTCTTCCCAAGCCTACACTTGGGATGCGTTCCGTGCGTCAGATTAGCGGCATTAAGACTATTGCCTTCGTCCTCGCGGCCCTGCCATTGGTCTGGGCTGCCGCTGTCGCGGCACAGTCGCCAGACGCCTTCGATGCCCATTTCTCAGGCGACTCCGCGGAGATGTCGCCGGTCTTCGACTCGACTCCCCCGTGCCATTGCGCGCAACGGATTGTCGAGCCACAGGGCTGCGACTGCGGCGAAGGAACGATCTGGCTCGATCCGCTGCCCGACGATTGCCGAAACCCGGTTAATCCGTTGCCACCGGCCGCCGATTCTTCGCAAGGAATTCTCGACCGCTTGCGCGGACATGGGCCGATCGGCATGGTGAACGACCCGTTGTTTGTCCCCGAGGCCGGCATACCGGCCGAGTGCGACGAGATCGACGTTGGCCCCGACACGCCGTGGGATGAGAGCCTGAAGCGGTGGTGGACCCGCGATTTGGAGATATTTGGTGGCATCGATGGTTTCAAGGGTCCGTTCGACCAGGGCCAAAACGCCAACTTCGGCATCCACGAAGGCCTCAATTTTGGCGCACCGCTGGGGATTTTCGATTGGGGCTGGCAGATTGGGGCTGAAGCCACGCAGAGCAACTTCACCGGCAACGATCCCAGCAATCCTCAGGCTGTCGACCGGAACCAGTTCTTCGTCACCGGCGGACTCTTCAAGCGGGCCCGCGACTGGGGCTTTCAATGGGGACTAGTCTACGACTATCTGCACGATGTCTATTACGCAAAAGCCGATCTGAAGCAAATTCGCAGCGACACGAGCTTCCTTTTCCCCGGCGGCATGCATGAGCTGGGCTATTTCGGCGCCTACGGGACGGGCGGCGGGAACTACGTGCTGTTGGACCGGCAATTGAAATACTTCATTTACATGGAGCCGACCGATGTCTTCGCTTTATACTATCGCCGCTATTTCGACGGGGGCGGCGACGGCCGGATCTGGCTGGGGATGTCCGGCAACGGCGATGGGCTAATCGGCGGGGAAATCCGCGTGCCCATGGGAAAGAACTGGGAACTGGAAAACCGCTTCAACTATCTCATTCCCAAGCAAGGAAACGGCACAGCCTCGGTATCGCAGGAGTCTTGGGGCGTGACGATCGACCTGGTCTTCTACGTGGGCCATCCCGCCCGATGTGAGCGTTACCACCCCTACCGACCCATGCTGAACGTGGCCGACAACACGCTCTTCATGACCAACACATTCATCCCGACAACACCGCCCTGATTATCCCATCAGGTCTTGGGCTTGGCTGCTGTCTGCTGGGGCGCGGCCGGCTTGGCCGGTTCTACACTGGCAGGCGGATCCGCCGGAATAAAGACGCGGCGGTCGTAGACATTCAATACATATGCGGCATGCATTGCCGCAGAAATCTCGCGGGCACTCATGGTGGAAATATACGTCTGATAGTGCGGCGTATTGAACGTGTTGTACAAAAAGTCGATGGCCCGCACGATCGCCGGCTCTTCGAGCCGATTGGCGGGCAACGCCGTGACGAGCCACTCCAGCATGTGCGCGGTGGAAGCGACTGAGGCCGCATAATCGCCAGTGCCGGCCCGGCCCCAACTGCCGTCGCTGTTCTGCTCAGCATAGGCGTATGCGATCGAATCTTCGATATGGCGATTGGCCCGGGCCAAATCGCCATCCAACGGCACCTTGTCCGACTTGAAACGCTCCAGGGCCACGGCAAGCCCCAAGAGGCGGCTTGTTGCAGCGTAGGAATGGCTGCCCAGGGGGCGATTCAATTCCTCCGCCACGACTCGCTGCAATGTCCAGTCACCGCCCAAGCTGTCCTTCCAACTCGGCTCCTGAACATAGGTTGCCAAGGCTACGAGCTTCGCCGACATGTCGATACCGGGGCGGCAGGTCAGTTTCTCGAACTCGACCAGGTCCGCGACTGTGCGAACGGTCTTGCCCACCCGGGCCGGATAATCGGCGGGCACCTGCGCGAGCGCAAGGACGGCCGCCAATTCGGAGGGGTTGTTTTGATAGCCGTAGCCGACGCGGGCAGCGAGATGCCCCTCGCTGATCGTTATCAGTTCATATCCGGCGCAAGGCATGTTCCAGCAGAGGCAGGTAATGCCGTTGACCTTCTGGCCGGAGCCGGCGTTATCGGTCAATTCCGTCCGGCAACCGAACGCCCGGCAGAAGTCGAGAATGTCGGTACACGTGTTCTGCTGCGTGTTGAAGGGCTGAGTGCGCAGGGCCGTCAATAATCGCCGCACGCGATCGCGGCGTTCGGTCATCTCCGGCGAGAGTTGCTTGACCTTCTTGGTGGGTGTTGTGGTTTCCGTTGCCGGCTCCTTGCCGGCGGGTGCAACGGCCTGTGCCGCGGGAGCCGGCGGATCGGCTGCCCAGGCCGGCACCGCTGGCGGCGCCAACGAAAGAACGAGCGTACACAAGCCGAGTACTAGGGTAGAAAGTCTAATGGACATCAAGAGATCTCCTTGCGTCATTCTTCAAATAGCAAAACATATTCGCCGATCAGGCGAGCCAAAAGCCATCCTGCGACGACCTCGCCTCACAAATCAAGGCCCGGCCGTGGTTTTCACACTAGGATGGTTGGCCGTCGGAGTCGTCTGATCGTGGCGTGGCCGGCTAATCAGGAATCCGCCGGACGTGCCGCGCTGAATGATCGAGTATTCGTCGGCGCCGCAGCCGAACTTATTGCCGCCGCCATAGCTGACCAGGAAGCTGAAATTGCCGCCGCAATCGGCGGCATGATGGTACGTCAAGTTCGACGATGCGTAGCCCTGGCCATAACCTTTGAATTCGGAGCCATCGCCGTACTGGTAGAGAATGCCCAGGCTTCCCTGGGCGCCGCACCCCTGCACGAGGCTGTTGGCCGCTTCGAAGTGGTTGTCACCGCCGAAAACGCACAGCGCGCCGACCGAACAGTCCCAGGCCATGCCGCTGCCCATGATGCTCCCTTCGAACGTGCTGTGTCCCTTGTCGTCGAAGCAAAAGCCCAAGGCATAATGGCAGCCCCAGCCGCAGCCGAACCGCTGGAAGAGGCTTTCCGTCCGCTCGCCGCCGTAGAAGTTCTTGCGGGTGATGACTCGCTTGCTGTAGCCGCCGAAGTCTCTCGCAAAACCCAGGCCGCACCAGTAACCGCCGCCGTGCGAAAGATAGTCGAATTCGTAAACGCTGTGGCCGCCGCCGTTGAGCAGCATGCCCACGCCGCCACAGGCTACCTGGCGAATGCCGGCGCCCAGGCCTTGGCCAAAGCCTTCGTAGCCCGGGGTTTCCGGCTTGTAGGAGTTCGTATACAAGCCACCCAGGTAGTAGTGGTCGCTACCCTGGATATCGTCAAGGATGCCAAAGCCCAGGGGGCCGCCAAGCCCTTGTGCCCACATGCCGGCGTGGTAGCTATTGCCGCCGCCATGGCTGATGAGGATTGCCACGCCGCCGATCGCCTGGGCCTGCACCCGCCGCACACCCCGATACGTGTTCTGGCCGCCGAATTCGACGATGATCCCCACGCCACCGATGGTCGAGGCCTGGGCCAGATCGCTGGCGTCGTAGCGGTTGCCGCCCTCGGTGTTGACGATCATCGAGACGCCCAGGATCGAGCCACCTTGCACGGCAGCCTTGGCCGAGTGATAGATGTTGCGCCCGCCCAGATTGACATTGACCAGCAGCGGCCGCTCCATGTTCACCGTGCCGTCGTAATAGGTGTTCTCGCCGCCCAAATCGATCACCAGGGCCACGTCGCCCAGGGTGTCGAGATCGTAGGTGTTCGATTCCTTGCCGCCGATGATGATTGCGCCGGCCGGCGTCGGAATCTTGGCGACCACGTGCCCGGTGATGCCCGCGACGATCACGTCGCCGTTGTCCGGATAGTTCTTCAACTGATCGAGCAACTCGGGGTCGGTCAGAGGAACGAGGGCCTCGGCTGCCGTGACCATTGCACCACGGTCCATGCGTTCCATCAGATCCACCAGACGGCGGCCGGTGCCGCGATCATTGAGCGTGTGGGCCACACTGTTCTGCCCGACCATCACGGGGTAGATATAAGAAGATAGTTCTCGAATTTCGCCCTTGGTGAGCGGGGCCAGTGCGGCGGCCTGGGCCGCCCGGGCCTCGACCAGGGCCTGTTTGACAACGTCCAGCGCCTCCTGCGGCGTCTTGACCTTCGGATACTTGCGGACCGCCCGTTTCGGCAAGTCGAGCTTGTCGGCAATAATCGGCAGCAGGCGGGCCAATCCGCCGCGGTCCTTGAGAATCGCCGTATGCACGTCGCGCGTGAACTCCTCGGCCTCTGCCACCGCGCCCAAGGGATGACGCAGCATGTGGTCGTACCACGAAAGCCGGCAGTTACCCGCCAACTCCGAGCCGGTGTAGGCCGCCGCGGAAGTGTCGAGCTTGAAACCCGTATAGCGTTGAAAACGCCCGAAATTGTCGTCGATGCCACGATTGTGGACCGCGTTGCGGATTTCGTGCTGCAGGATCTCGATCATGCCCGGAGCCAACGGCTCGCCGACAGTTGCCACAGCGGCTTCCGCCGCGGGCGTTTTCTTTAGTTTGGCCGCCGTTGATTTGTCCGCGTCGTCTTGATTCTCCGTCTTCGCCGCATGAAGATCGCCCGCTGGCAAAATGCGTTTGTGCGGTTGGCCAGTCGCCGGCTTGACGGGCTCCTCGCCCGAAACCAGATTGTAGGGCGTATTGCCCGAGGCAGAAGGCAGATCACCAGCCGTCGCAAGCGGATTCCCTAAGACAAGCACAGCAAGGGTGAAAAAGAGCGGGATCACATAGCCCGCGATCCGTCGCAACATCACGATGAGTCTCCTTCTGAATTTCGAGATACCTGATAAAACCACAAAGGATTCTGAGTGATCGACTCGAGAGAAGTTGCAGTTTCGGCAGGGCTTTGCGTGCAAACAGGCATTCTAAAGGTGCGTACCGCGGTCGTCAACAGGGTTTCCAGAAGATGTTTGCAGATCGACAGTGCGCATGTTAGGCGAGCGTTTGCTTGTCTCGGCAATAGACGGATTCTGTCTGTGGCATGGTTTAGCCCGGACAAGCTACACGCGGCGACTAAATACCGCGTGCATCGGTAAAAAGTCGCCAACGGCTTGACTACAAAGACACGAGTTGCAAAGTTGTCACACGGGGAATTCAGGGTCATGCCCCCAAGGTCTCAAAATGGGTGAAAATGGCAAGTTGGGACCCTGGAACCTTGGGACGAAATGAGTGTGTTGCAGTCCCGGCTTTAGCCGGAATGCCGGAAAAACTCCGCCTAAAGGCGGGACTCCAACAATCGGGCATCTTCGGCATTTCTTACGAACGTTCTGGCGGGAATCTCAAGCCGATGGTTTTCGGCGAAAGGGCCTTTGCAATGCCGCGACACATATTTCCTGCCGATTGTGGGCCAATTGTCTGGCGCGCACCAGATTGAAACCCCAACTGCGAATTCGGGCAAGATAGGCAGGGATTGCGGATGCCAATTGCCATTCAGGCAACTTCAGCGTCAAGAGCATCCCCCGAATGTTCACCTCGGGATGGATCACGATGGCCTCGATGGCATCGAGCGTGAAGTTGGGGGCCACGTTCATGTCGGCGGTGAGCCAGCGGACCTTGCGAAACGCGCGACGCGGAACTTCGATCGCGCGGCGGCGAATATGGCGGAACTTGGGATTCTCGAGAACCTTCGGGGCCATTTCCGCCGGATCGATGCCGATGACCTCGAATCCGCGTGCCAGTAGCGACAGGCTTGCGCCGCCCGGCGAGCTGCCGATCTCGGCAAAACGCGCGCCCGCCGCGGCCGGCAACTGCGACCAGCGCAAGGCTTCTTCCATTTTGTGCCAGGCCCGGCTGACCACCTCGGACGGCGCGTCGAGGGTCGGTATTCCCCCCGGCCAGCAAGTCGGGACCGACCGTACACGATGAAAACCGACCCACCACTGAATCGGCTCGATCAATATGCAGTCGGCAACCCAGTCGCCCGGGGAAGCCGGCCGCTGAAGATGATTGCCCCCCGCAAGCCGCTCAGGATGGGGGCACGCGGCCCGGATCGCCTCGTACGCGGCAATGGCCGCCGGAGTGATGGATGGCTCAAAACCGTGCGCGCCAGGTTCGGCCCGGTCGCGCTCCCAAACATGGATTTGCCGCACAGGCCGGTCACCAAGCAGATCCCAGACAGTCTTGGCAGCGGTGGTCCGATCTTCCACCGACACTTTACCGAGAGAAAACCCCCAGGCCCTGGCAAAGACCGATGCGAGATTGAAGTCGGGCGTAAGGTATTGTTTTTCCGGCAGTTTGAATGTCAGAAAACCCGGCCGGGAATAGGCGAAGCGAAAATCGGGCCATCGCAGGGCCACCTCGGTCTTGACCGCCTTTTCCGCCCCGACCTGGCAAGTGGCAAAAACAAAATGGGACGGCTGCGTTGACGCTGGCATGGTGTGGAACTCGTAGGAGCCGAGGCGCGCTGGGAGAAAAGGTTTATTATATCCCAAGCGTGTATAGAATACTGCCCGCCCTAAACGTGCAGGAGCTGCAACACCCAATTGCCGATCAGGGCCACGATCAGAACCATGCCGAAAAGCCTCGGAAAGAGGGCCCCCAGGGGCGCACGGTTGCTGCTGAAGAGCGCGGCAAGCCGATAGGGGATTTGCAAAACCACCGACAGCGCCAGGAGCCATCCCAAGCGGTGCTTGGAAAACGCCTGGCCCCAGTCGCCGTGGGCCAAGTAAACAAAGCTCCGCGTCAGTCCGCACCCCGGGCAGTCGACACCGAAGAATATCTGCGACGGGCAGGAAGAGGGGATCGGCCAGTCGGGAAGAAAGCGGAACGCCGCGTGATCGTCGTCGCGCACCTTTAGCAGTAACGACAAAACGATGATCCCACAAGCCATCGCCAACATTTGTCGGTGACGCCGCAACGCTTGGGTCTCGGCAGGCGACCCGTGCGCGGCGCTCGCCGGCCCGTCGGCGAGGATTATGGCAGGGGTTGCCTCAGCGGAATCACCAGGATGGCTTGACATTTCTTGCATCGCACTTTTCTTCCCCCGGCTGTCGCTGGAACCGAATAGCGAGATTGGCACTGGCCGCACTCGATCACGATGTTCGGCGCGGCCGGCGGTTGCGGCAACTGCGGCGGCAGCGCCATGGGCACAGGCGGCGCCACGGCCCGGGGTATCGAAGCCGGTGGTGACGGTGGCCCGGCTGAGCTCGCAAGCGGTGGATTAGAGTCCACTTCACCGACCGGCCTGACTGCGCTCGTAAGAGGCGGACTAAAATCCACCCTACGAGTTGCCGCAAGAGGCGGACTAAAGTCCGCACTACGGTCGGCTAGGGGGATGATCGACGGGTCGGCCGGCTCGGGCTGGCTCGCCGGCATGTCCATGATGAAGTTCGTGTGGTCCAGCGGCAGTCGATCTTGGTTGGCTTCCACCCAGCGTGCCGCCTCGCCATTCAAAGGGCTTTTGGTATTGTAGCTCTGGTAGGCGATCATTTCGCCGATCCGCGCGACCATCGACCACAGAGGCTCGCCCGCGCTCCAGTGGTCGCCGATGCAAATCGCGTGTGGGGCAATGTTGGGATGAAACACGGGTGTCAGCATGCGGCATTGCGGCGGCAAGCGCGGATAGGAGAGCGACAGCGAGATCTCCACCATGTGATTGGCCACCGTCTGTAACTGCTCGTCCACTTCGCGCAGGCCGTTGATCTGAAACTCCAACTGGTAGCGCTCGGGCGGCGCGCCCTGGGCCTGGATCAGGCGGATCCGCGGCTGCTGGGCGAGAAACGCCCGCAGTTTTTCGTAGTCAGCCTGCAATCGCCGCAACCGCACGTTGCTCATGGAGACGGACCTCAAGGAGGGGTTTCATCGGAGGAATCTTCGTCGGCGTGAACCTTGTCGCCGTTCTGGCCCGCGGGGATTTCCTTGGTCTTTGCCGGCTCGGCGTGCGCGGCATGCACACCGGGCGGGTCGAGTTCCAGCAGCGAATCCAAGGCGATGGCAAATCCCAGCCCCTCGCTGGAACGTTTGTCGTTGGTCCAGGTGTTGATGCCGATCAGCGTGCCCGATTTGTCGTAGAGGCCGCCGCCGCTATTGCCGGGATTCAACGCCGCGTCGGTCTGGATCACATGGACCTGCCGCGGGCCGCGTTTTTGCAGCCGCAGTTGGGAAATGCTGCCCCGCGTGTGCGACCAATCGAGATGCTGAGGATTGCCGATGGTGAAGACCTCGCTGCCAATCACCAGCTCCGTCTTGGGCTTCCAGGTGGCGGCCTGGGCGCCCGTGCCGTCGACATCGACACTGATCAAGGCCAGATCGACACCGTCCGGCGCAATCCACACGACCCGGCCGGGGTGCGTGGGCTGGCCGATGAGCTTGACCTGCAGGTGGCCGTCGGGCAGGCCGCCTTTCTCGGATGTCGATTCCTGGGCCGCGAACTTCGGATCGACGACGTGCCGGTTGGTGACAATCAGGGCCGATCCATTCTCGATCTGCAGGATCACGCCCGACCCGATGCCCATGCCTCCCAACAGTCCGCCCGTCCTGGTCTCCACCAGGACATTGGCGCGGACACTGCGGGCGATGGCGGGGGCCATGTGATTCAGGGCGTCGGCGTCCGGCTCGAACTCATCCAAGCTGATGGTCAGATGACCGCCTCCGCCGTTAAGATAATAGATGACAATGATCCAGCCCACGGCGTCGGCCAGACCGAGCAAAATCCCGGTTACCGCCAACCCTATACCGCGTTGCCGCGTATGGTGGATTCCGCCCAGGGCCAGGCTGCCCAGCAGGATGGCGATAAGACCTGGCACGCCGAAGAGGGGAATGCCCGCCACGCCCAAAATTACGGCGGCGATCGCCAACCGGGACCAGCGGCGGCTCTGTACAGTATCGCGGGCCGCCGTGTTGCCCGGAAAATAGGAAACCGGCACAACCACCGGCCGCGGGGCAGGCTGCACGCGGGCAACGTCGTCGACGCTGATCCGCAGATCCACGGCGCGGTTCTCGCTCAGCAGGCGGCGGGCCGGGGCGCATTCGAACGATCCGCAGCCGTCTTGGGAATGCCAGCACACGACGTGATGGACCGCGCCGCACCGCATGCAGGCGACGATCTCCTCGCCGTGGGCAATCGTGGTGGCGCAATGCGGGCAGCGGGCGCCGGCCTCGCGTTCACCGGCGGTTCGGTTCGTAAATGGCGAATCAGCCAACATGCCTCCCCGTCGGTCAATGCCCACTCGTGAATACAAAGACAACCAGCATCAATACCGAGTATAACACAGTTATGCCAATGGCGGAATAAGCCAACACCAGATGTGCCGGGCTGGCCGCGGCGATTTGCCTCCGTTTGGGCAGCAAAACGGCACAGTCGATAATAGCCAAGAGCGGGGCTCCCACGCAACTTAATACACTAATGACAAATAGAACGATGACTGTGGTCAGCAGCCCCTTTTGGGTTTCCTTGCGCTTCTGGCGACGCCGCATATCGGCCAGCGAAACCGGGTCGGCCGTGCCGAACTCCGTCTGGCAATAGCGGCACTTTACGGCGATGGATTTGATCGTTTCGCCGCAGACCGGACACTTTTTGGTATCGCCCCAGGCGGTCAGGGGTTGCGAGTTGGCCGGGGTTTTTTCCAGGGCCGGGGCCTGTTTGCAGCCATAGGTGCCGCAGCCGCCGATTTCCGCCCAGCACTCACGATGGTGGATTTGATCGCACCCGGGGCAGGTGACCACAGGTTCCTCGGCCGCAATCGCCGATTGGCAAATGGGGCACGACGAGCCGGTATCGCCCGGCCGGAGCGGCATGGAGGCCAGCACCTGCGCCTCCAAGGTCAACGCGATGCCATTCTTGCATTGCGGACAGCGAAACGCCCGGTTGGCCGTTTGCTCGGGCAACCGGACCTTCGCTCCACAGGCACAGGAAATAATGTTCAACTCGTCCATTCTATCAAGCCGTCCACGCGCTGGAATTCTGAATGATCGCCACGGCGGTGTCGCGCATGCCTTTGACTGCTATGATGGCGACGATCATCGAGGCAATCGCCGTCAACATGCCCAGGTACGGAATTATCGAACAACAATTCAGAATGCAGACCGTCAGGGCAAGCGATTCGCTCGCCTCGGGGGCCACAATGCCATACGCGCGCGAATACCGGTTCAGATCCTTGGAAAGACCCCAAATCGCCACGAACTGCCAGTAGATATTGAAAAAAGGAATGAAGAGAAAGCCGATCGCCTTTTCGGGCGTGCTCTCGGCCCGCCCGTCTTGGACTACACACCACAACTTGTAGAGCAACATCATGTGGAAGACCACGCCGGCGATGAGGACGGGAATTCCGATGATTGCGCCGATGCACGTGATACAGAGCCCCATTCCGACCGCCAAACATATCCACCAAGTCTTGAAGCAGGAATGGATCTGTTGGATGCGCTCGGCCGGCGTGCCGAAACCCTGATAGCTTTGACCACGCGGCGTCATGGATCCCACCAGCCGCGCATCGAACACTGCACCGCAGAATCGGCATTTGGCCGCAGTGGCAATAATAAGTTCTCCGCACGTCGGACAAGGCCGACGGGCGGGTTCCTGTCCCGGCATAGTGGAAGCGGCGGAAGGCTGTGACGTGCCCGCACCTGGCATACCGTCCACTGAATCATAGCCGGGCGCGGTTGGTGGCAAACTAGTAATACCGATCTCTTCCGCGTCGAACACGCCAGTCGGGATCACCATCGTCGTCCCACACGCGGGGCACTTCGCCTTTTTGCCCGCAGCCGTGTCCGGCGCCGAAAGGTTCTTGGCACACGACGGGCAACTCATGTTGATGGGCACGATTATCTCCTTCTCATGGGTGCGGTGTCAGGCAAGAGAATGGCCAAAGCGGAATATTCCGGAGAATCCCGTATGCGAGCAAGACCCCGAGCGCACACCAGCAAACCCAAGGATGATATGGCCGATTCCGAAACGCCAGGAGCAGGCACAAGACGGGAATGGAGGCCACCATCAAGGGGCTGAGTCTGACGGCAGCCCAGATTTCACCGTGCAGCAGTTGATGCATCGCGCGGAGCGATCCACATCCGGGACAATAGAGACCGGTGAGCGAGTGCAAAGGGCAGGGCGGGTAGATCGAAGATGCCGCCGGGTTCACGACGTACAATATCAGTACGCCACCGGCCACAACAACTCCCAAAGCCATTCTGTAAACGGTAATCATGCTCCCGTCCTCGGCAACCTCAGTGCATTCGGCCGACTCGCGAAGCAACGAAGACTGCGTAGAGAACGATCCAGGCTAGGCCGAGACCGAAGGAAACCCAGCACCACGTCTTTGCGTTTTGCGACGCTTTGATTGCGCCCTGAATATCGCCCGCCTGAGCGCGTCCGTTCACTTGGGCCGCGTAGACGATGGCAGCGATGCCACAGGGAAGGCAGCAAAACAGGGTCACCAGGATCGCTTGCACCAGATAGTTTTCGGGCGGCCGGCGGGAGCTGCCCGCTACGCCTTTCAGTCGCGGATCAAAGACGGCGTTACAGAAGCGGCACTTGGCGGCGCCGGCCACGATCATTTCGCCGCATTGCGGGCACGGCCGCCGCGCCTCGCTGCCCGCCCCCGAAGCGGTCGGGCCGGCTGCCGCTCCCTGCACCTCGTCAAGCCAGCTTGCACCGTCTCCGGTTGGAGGTTGCGGGCTATACGACGATTCAGGTTCGGGTGCCGGCGCGTAAATGCCTTCGGCCTCAACTACCGCCTCGGGCACGGTCATGATCTGGCCGCAGCCGGGGCACTTCGCCTGCTTGCCGGCGGCGTTGTCCGGTGCGGAAAGAGTCTTGCCACACGATGGACAAGTCATTTTGATAGGCATGGTTACCTCACATATTACTGGTTTGGTTGGTTGTGAAAATCACCGATATCCGAGTCGCTGTCCTCAAAACTGCGACATGTTGGCTCCAAGGAACCCGACTTTAATCCCATTTTCTGTAAGTTTTTTTGTCGCTGCCTGGTTGATTATCAGCAGCATTATAAGTCCCAAGCAGGGGACAATCGCCAATATGCCCATCGCTATGCCTGCGCCCGTAGAGTAGACCCGCACCGCAAGAAGGACTGCGAAGACGACGCCGGCGATTACTGCGCCCAGTACCACTAAGCTCGGGATGGCTGCCATGATCGGATTGACCCGAGATAATGCGCCGTAAGCAATATAGGCAAGGAATTGCACGAGGATACAAAGGATAACTCCCCGTTGATATGACGCGATTTGCTTCAAATCCTCTCCACGACTGCCAGTTCCGCTCTTCAGTAGTGTTTTGAATTGAGGGTCAAGAATGGAATTGCAAAACCGGCACTTTGCAGCGCCTTTGACAATCATCTCGCCGCATTCAGGGCAGGGCTGCCGCGATTGGTCATCGGCCGCGGGCGAAGATGCGGCGGAAGTCTGCCCAGGACCTGCGGTTTGTGCCGTCGCGCCGGTGCCAACAGGCTCGGCTTGACGAACAGCGTCCGGCACGCTCATGATCTGCCCGCAGCCAGGGCATTTCGCCTTCTTGCCAGCGGCGGTGTCCGGCGCGGAAAGAGTTTTGCCGCAGGATGGACAGTTCATTTTGATAGGCACAATGATCTCCTTTTTTTGTGGAGGGGTTATTTCGGGCGGGTCTCTTTCAACTGGAACTCCAGGACGGTTTTGCCGAGCACGACCTGGTCACCGTGGTTCAATGCTTGTCGCCGGATGGGAACGCCGTTGACGTAGGTCCCGTCACGGGTATTGCAGTCCTCAATTTCAAAGCGGCCACCCCGATTATAAATCAAAGCGTGCCGCGGTTCGATCGCCTCATCCTTGAAGAGATAAACTTCGGCCTTGGGCGAACTGCCCAGGACCGTGGTGTCGCGGAAGAGAACAAACTGCTTGCCGGCCAGCGGCCCGGCCCGCATCAACAGCCAGGCCGTCTTGGTCCAGCCTTCCACAAGGCCGACGAACAGGCCGACGGACAGGCCGATGATCAAGAAACCGATGCCGCGGCTAACCGTGGCCCGCGAAGACTCCTGTAAAAGCAAACAGATGGGGTCAAAGAGGATTCCACCGAGGAACCCCCCCAAGACCGCGCCCACAAGACCGTTGAAGATGACCTTCTTCTCGCGCAGGGCAATGCCCTGCCCCAGGCCGGCCGGAATGGCGGCGATAGCCCAGAAAGCGGCGCGCCCCATCATATGGAACAAGAGCGTGAACCCGGTAGGCATGCCTCCCGGATTACCATGGTCGGCGAACGACGCACCGACATTGTCCGCAATGCTCAGAACCAACCCGGCTGGAAAAATGGCGATCAGGCAGCCGCCAAAACCGACGCCCAGTCCCACGATTCCGCATAGGGATGCCCGGGGCGGATTACGACACATGATTCCCTCGCCTGCGCCCAGAAACAAGCCTATCGCCGCGGCAACAACCGGAAAGAGAAAGATGGCAATCAGCATCGTTAAGCCATCGTGCATGTGGACCTTCGTATCGTCGAAAAACGGCTCCAGCACGGCCCACCCCAGCACGGCCCCCAGTCCGCTGGCGATCGATAAGTAGAACCAACTCGAATAGATGACGCGGATCAGCAGCGGTTGGGGGTCGATGGGTCCCGTATCGCGCCGCAGGGCCTGCTGCATCTCGACGAACTCGTTCACCTGTGGCGAATACAGCTCGCTGCTGTCGATGCGGATTGGGGTTCGGGGATCGTCACTCATCGGTTAAGTTCTCCACGGGATGTCATCGTTGGGGCAGACATGTTCGCTACCGCCTTCGCGACCCCTGCCAGCTTGCGCGCGGGTCTAGGTGTGTCTTGGGACGTTGCTCCTTCGCAAAAACACTCATCACCTGCCGCACCCAGAGCGCACCCGGCCGGCAGGGGTAAGCAACTTCATTCGGTTAAACAGTTGGCTCCGCGCTATTGTTTCTTGGGCGTACTTGCCGGCTTGATATCGGCCGGTTTGCTCTCCGCCGCCTTGGCCGGCGCGGCGGTGGTCTTGGCCGGCATCGGGGCCAGTTTCTGACTTGCCGGCTTCGCGGCCGGCTTTTCCTCGGTCGTCTTGGCATCGACCGGTTTCTGCTCGGAATCGCGGGCCGCGGAATCCTTGGGTGTGTGAGTGGCCGGTTTATCCGGCTCGGCCCCCTTGGCATCGATCATCAATCGCTCCACTTCGGCAGACTCGTCAGGCGTCAGGCTGTAGGCGCTGTTGATTTCTCGCAAGCCAATAATCGTCATCAGTAAATTGTGCTCTATATCCGTCCACTGTTTTTTCTTCTCTTCCCCGGCATCGCCGGCCAGAGAGATATGCTCTTTGGCCAGTTTGTCAACGTCCTGGGTGATTTTCTGTAGATTGTAGTCGACCTGGCCCATCTTCTCCCGCATGCCAGGCTTTAGGAGTTTGAAGACGCCGTAGTGGGTCACAGCCGCCCGCGTGATGTTGTAGTGGTCGGCCGCCGACATCCAGCCACCTAACAGATAGCCCAGCATGAGAAAACATACCGCGGCGAGAATCCAGGTCATCGTCGGTGAAATTAGCGGAACGGCCTCGAACCGAGGCACGGCCGCCGACGGCTGGCCGGCGGGAAGCGCCGACGATGGTTTGCGGGCCGTGCCCTGCGAGGAAAGATGGACCTTGTCGCCGACCCAAAAGTGCGGAAAGAGCTTCGCCTTGCCATAACGCCAGGCGAAGACCCCTTCCACGCCGTTGACCGGATCAACCACATAGGCGATCTGGCCCGGCCCGTTGAAAAAATGCTCCTGGATGAAACAATCGCGCTCGGAGAGAAAAATGCCGAAATTGGGATGCGAGTGATACCAGCCGACGATGTCGCGATCGGTGAACTTCGTGTCCATCTGCTGATGGACCTCGTTCCAGGCCTCGTGCGTGAACGTCACGTCACCGGCATTGCTGACGGCCTTGTCGCAGCGGATCGACTCTTCCACCTGCACGAACGGTCCGTCGGCGTCGCGCCGCCAATGGCCGACAAGCACGCCACAGATTTCCAGCGAGAGCTTTTCCGCGGCGTGCGCGGCGATCCGCTCGTGAATCTGGGGGTCGAAATAGACGCGGAAGTCCGCCTTGCCGCCCGCGGGGAAGGCTACTTCGCTCAGATCGCGCTTCGCAAGCTGGGCAACATCCAAGGGATCGTCTTTTTTTTCCGCCATACGAACATTACTCCGTCTCAGGTTTCATCCGTTTCGATGCTTTCCAGGACCGCCGCGCGGTCGCCGGCAAACTCATAAAACGTCTGCTGCAGGCCGCAGCGGCCGGCGAGCACATCCCACAAGGGAACGCCCAGTTCGCCCAGCGTGCGGTCCAGAATCGCCGCGTTGCCGTCGATCGTGTGGTAGAGATTGGGCGTGCGGTGCTGGCCGCACTTGGGACACCGCCCCTCGCGCTCGTGGACTTTCCCCAACGACGCCAGGTAGGACTCGTCCTCGTTACAGTGTGGACAATAGAGCGAGGCGAGCAGGTCGTTGCTGGTCTCGATCACGGCCGCTGCGCCCAGGTCGCTTCGCACGCGTTCCAGGAAGTCGCCGGCCCGGGTGTGCGCGACGCTCAGCGGCAAAACCTGCACCGGTTCGTCCGCATCGTGGGCCGGGCAATCGTCCCTTCGCGTATAGGCGACCACATAGCTGGAGTGCGTCATGCCCTCGAACACGAATCCGCGGCCCGCCAGCACGTCCAGACCGTGAATCAATTTGACGGCCTCCTGGCACTGGATGCCGGCAATCACAGAGGCGGTGGTAGACACGGTCGGCACCTTGCCCTCCTCCATATCGTCGCGGGTCAACAGGGCACAGCTCCGCCGGGCCTGGAGCATCTGCCAGTCGATTTCGTTCATCGTACACTCGTAGCACGGGCCGCAGGCCGGATCGAAGACCCGGGCCACACCCTGAAGCCGCTCGATCGCCCCGTCGATCCAGAGCTTGCCCGCCCGGGCGGCGCCGCGGTTGATTGCCACGCGGGCCTCGCGATTATCGAGTCCGCCAAGGATCACGTCGGCCCAGCGATAGGCCCCCGCGCCCAGGTCGTGAACGATGTTGAGCGTGAGCGGCTGCACGCGCATGCCGGGGTAGATCTCGCGGGCGCGGGCCGCGGCGACCTCGGCCTTCGATCGGCCACAGTCCTCGCCGCGAAACAAGACGGAGCGGGACAGGTTCGAGTTCTCAATGCGGTCGAGATCGGCCACCAGGACGTTGCCGATGCCCAAGAGGGCCAGGTTCTTGAGGATCTCGTTCCCCAGCGCCCCAGCGCCGATAACCAGGAACTTCGCCTGCGACAACTTCTGCTGGTCCCACCAACTGATCAATCGCAGGCGGGCAAAGCGGTCTTCGTCCATCGTGTCTTTGACGCTAAGCAGATCCGACATGCGATCGTCTTTCGTGAGTGTAATTCTTCGACAGGACTTTGCGCGATCGTGGTAGGTTGTAGGGTGGGACCCGGGCACCGTGCGCAGCATGGTCGGCTCGCGAGCGCCGGCCCACCAATGCTTTCGGTCGGTGGGCTACGGCTCTACGTCAGGCCCGCCGTGATCTCGGGCTGTAAACGGACAATGTCGCCATTTTGCACGTTCGCCGAAGCCAACGTTTCGTCGTCCAGCAACTGGCGGCCGCTGGCGCGATGCTGGAACTTGTAACTCATTAACTGGTTATCCGGGCTGTACCGCGGCAAATTCATCTTCTCGACCAGCACGGCGATGACCCGGTTCACGGGCGCATCGGCCGGCAACTCAACGAGTTGCTTCTTGTTGCCGGTGGCGTCCCAGACTTCGATGGTGATGTTATTCATAATGAAGCAAGAATAAAATTGTGAATTATCTCACTTTTAATCCACGCGAGCCTTCCCGTCAAGTGGGTACACGATTGGGGAACAAGACCGGGGGAAATCGGCGGTCGGCCCTGCGAGACCGCTGTGGAAGTCGAGGCGAATATGAAATCGAGTACTGAGTACTGAGTACTCGGTACTGTGTACTCGGTACTGTGTACTGTGGCTTGTGTTGCCACAAGATTTTTCAGCGGTCTTCCTATGTCGGCGGAGCAATGTTTAGCCACTACCAGCCGCTAAAAGACGCGTAAGAGAAAAGCCGCTCCGCGGCAGAAAGGGAAGCGGCGACAGGTCGCCGCACTCCAAATGTCTACGGCTCCGTCTCGGACGGCGGGGTGGCGGCGGCGTGGTCGAAGGTGAATTCGCCGTCGAGATAGTCGATCCGCACCCGCGTGCCGACCGACGAATCGTGTTTCAGCAACTCCGCGGCAAGCGGATTTTGGATCCGCTGCTGGATCACGCGCTTCAAAGGCCGCGCGCCATAGGTCGGATCGTAACCCTCCAGCGAGATTGCGCTGACCGCGCGATCGGTCACGTCCAGTTCGATCCCCTTCTCGGCCAGCATCTTCCGCAACCGCTCGACTTGCAAGACGACGATCTTGTGAATCGCCTCCGGCGCGAGGGGATGGAAGATCAGCACTTCATCCACGCGGTTGAGAAACTCCGGCAGGAAGCGCGTATGCAGCGTGTCGGTCACGGCCTCGCGGATCTGCTCCTCGCTGCCGCCTTCGCGCGCGATTTCCTGGATGACCTGGCTGCCGATGTTCGACGTCATGACCACGATCGTGTTCGTGAAGTCGACCGTGTGGCCAAGACTGTCGCTCAAGCGGCCGTCGTCCAGAACTTGCAAGAGGATATTGAAGACGTCGCGATGGGCCTTTTCGATCTCGTCCAGGAGGATCACCGCGTAGGGCCGGCGGCGGACGGCTTCCGTCAGCATCCCGCCTTCCTCATAACCCACGTAGCCCGGCGGGGCCCCGATCAGCCGACTCACCGTGTGGCGTTCCATGAACTCGCTCATGTCGAGGCGAATCATGGCGTTCTCGTCGTCGAACATCACCTCGGCCAGGGCCTTGCAAAGCTCGGTCTTGCCCACGCCCGTGGGACCGAGGAAGATGAAGGAGCCGATCGGCCGGTTGGGATCTTGCAAGCCGCTGCGGTTGCGGCGGACGGCATTGGAGACGGCGGCGACAGCCTCCTCCTGATCGACCAGGCGCTGGTGGATGCGGTCTTCCATCACCAGCAGCTTGGCCCGTTCGGTCTCCATCATGCGGCTCACGGGAATACCCGTCCAGGCGCTCACCACTTCGGCGATCTCCTCGGGCCCGACCTCGCGGCGCAAGAGCCGACGCCCGCTCACGGCCGGCTGGGGCTTGTCGGTCGACTCGAGTTGCTCCGAGAGACGCTTGCGCTGCATGTCGAGTTCGTAGAGCTTCTGATAATCGGCCTCGTTGACCGGCATGCCCGCCGACTGCTTCTCCTTGATGGCGGCGGCAAGCTGGTTGAACTGCAATTGGACTTCGTCGAGCTTGCTGCGGATCTCGTGAACGTCGCCCAAGCCGCTCTTTTCCAACTCCCACTGTTTGCGCAGATCGGCCAGGCGGCGGCGGAGATCCAACATCTCCTCCTGGATCTCTTGGCGGCGTTCCTTGGCGTGCTGCTCGGTCTCTTCGGCCAGTTGCCGATCGGCCAATTCGAGCTGCACCAAGCGCCGCTGCACCTCGTCAATCTCCTGCGGCACGCTCTGCAACTCCATCGACAGGCGGCTGGCGGCCTCATCCATCAGGTCGATGGCCTTGTCGGGCAGGAAGCGGTCGGCAATATAACGCTGCGAAAGGTTTGCCGCGGCCACCAGGGCCGAGTCCTTGATCTTCACGCCGCGGTGATGGGCCTCGTAGCGCGGCTTCAGCCCCCGCAGGATGGCGATCGTATCCTCGACGTTCGGCTCATTGACGGTCACCGGCTGGAAGCGCCGCTCCAGGGCAGCGTCCTTTTCCACGTACTTGCGATACTCGTCCAAGGTCGTGGCCCCGATGCAACGAAGTTCGCCGCGGGCCAGGGCCGGCTTGAGCAGGTTCGCGGCATCGCTGCCGCCTTCCGCGCGGCCCGCGCCGACAACCGTGTGCAACTCGTCGATAAAGAGCACAACGTTGCCGGCAGTCGTGACTTCCTTCAACACGGCCTTCAAGCGTTCCTCGAACTCGCCGCGGAACTTCGTGCCGGCCACCAGCGCCCCCATATCCAAGGCCACCACGCGGCGATTCTTGAGCGTCTCGGGCACGTCGCCGTCCACGATCCGCAGGGCCAGCCCCTCGACGATGGCCGTCTTGCCCACGCCCGGCTCGCCAATCAAGACGGGATTGTTCTTGGTACGGCGGGAAAGAACCTGGATCACGCGGCGGATTTCCTGGTCGCGGCCGATCACCGGATCAAGCTTTCCTTGTCTGGCCCGCTCGATGAGGTCGATGCCGTAACGCTCCAGGGCCTGAAACTTGGCCTCGGGATTCTGGTCAATGACCCGTTGGCTGCCGCGAATGGCCTGCATGGCCTGTAGAAGCTCTTTATCCGTCAGGGCGTTTAGCTTGAGGATGTTTTTCGCTTTCGAATCGATCTTGGTCAGGGCCAGCAGGAGATGCTCGGTGGAGACGAATTCATCCTTCATGCCGTCGGCCTCGCGCTGTGCGGCCTCCAGCACGCGGGCCAACTCGTTGCTGGGCTGCGGCGGGGAGCCGCCGCTGACCTTGGGCAACCGCTGCAACTCGGAACGCACGATGCCTTCGAGCTGCCCCCGATTCGCGCCGATTTTCTCCAGTAACGGGGCCACGACACCGTCGTTCTCTTCCAGCAGGGCCTGGAGCAGGTGCAGCGGTTCGATTTGCGAGTGGCCCTGGTCGGTTGCCAACGATTGTGCGTTGGCCACCGCCTCTTGGCCCTTGATCGTGAGTTTCTCGAAATGGAATGGCATATTCTGGTCCCCTTTTCCACGCCTCGATAAGCCTGATTCTAGCCCAACCTGGATACCGCCACAAGTATCAAGTATTGTGGGTGTGGTTCAATTCGAGAGCCGCAAAGGTAACACCTGTAGGGAACCGCCTCTGTGCCATTCCTCCCCGTTCCCAACGGCATCGACCCGCAAGCCGGTGCCCGCCGTTCCATCGTTTTTGCCAACCGTCCCGCGATTGTGTATAATAAGCACGAGAAAAGCAGAGGGGGGTACTAATCTATGTATCGTGGGGGAAAGTGCAAACCATGAGCTTTCTAATTCTGATGACAGTCGGTCTGGCGGGGCTGATGCTCATGGCCTTGCCGGGTATGCACAGGCACCCGCATGTGGGCACAGCGCCGCGCAGCGCCCCTCCCGTGCCGAGCGGATTGCGATTGGGACACGCAGCGCGTGGACACGTTGCGAGTGCGGCCAACGCGCATGCCGGGCACACTGGGGCGAGGCCCGGCACAAGCGGGTCTAATACGGCACACGCAACCTCTGCCGTCGCCAAAGCCAAAGCCGATACCCAGAGCAGCCAGAACGCCGACGGCTTCCGGGCGATCCGCCTGATCCCTTCACCGCGGGCCATTTTCAGCGTGATGGCGATGTTCGGCGCCTTTGCCTATGCGCTTGTCGCCGGGCTGCAACTTGGACCCGTGCCGGCCGGTCTTCTCGCGCTGCTGCCCGCCTGCGGGATCGAGTATTTCGCCGTGCGTCCGCTCTGGAACCTGATGTTCCGCTTTCAAGGGCAGCCGTGCAGTTCGATCGGCACGTTGATCATGTGCGAGGCCAAGGCGGTCACGCCGTTTCGCAACGGCCGCGGCCTGGTGTCGCTGGAGCATGACGGGCGCATCGTGCAGTTCAGCGCCCGTCTGGTCGAATCCCAGGCGGACATGCCGGTCCACGTAGGAGATAGCCTTGTGGTCGAGGAAGTGAACATCGCCGCCGAGCGCGTCGTTGTCAGTGTGCGTTAGAATTAGTCTGCTTTAACAACCATCGTATTGAGGAGCTTGTCATGTATCTGGTTTACATTGGTGTCGCGCTGTTGGCCGTCTTCGCCCTACTTCCCATCATCGTCAATGCCTTCCTGCGCGACGTGGAGGCGGGCGAGATCCGCCTGGTAAGCTGGATGGGCGGCAAACTGGCGATCTACCGCGGTCCCTGCAAATCGACCTTGATCCCCATGCTGACCGTCAGCAAGGTCATCCCCGCGCAGGCGATCAACATCGACATCGAAATCACGGACCAAACGGCAGACGTAGATACGAGCGGCCGGTCCGCGCCTGTGAAAGTGACCGTCAAGGCCTCGGCGATCGTCAGTGTCGGCGAGACCGACGGCATGGTCAATACGGCGGCCAACAAGTTCTTCTCCAAGCCTAGCGCCCAGCAGCTTTCCACCTTGACCGACGTCCTCTCCTCGGCCGGTCGGCGAGCCATCAATCTGCTCAAGCACGATCAACTCTTCAACGCCCGCAGCGGGGCCGCGGCAGCCAGCGCGGCAGCTAACGCAGAGACGCCGGCACGAGCGGCCCTGGTGGCCCGCGGCGAGGACGACGAACTGGCGGTGATCATCAAGGAGGCCTGCTCCCGCGAGCTTCTGGACCTGGGCCTGTCGTTCAACAGCTTGAACATCAAGGCCGTGCTGAGCGAAGTGGCCGAGGCCCGGCGGCGCGAATCGGCGGCCCGCGCCAAGGCCAGCGCCGACGTGGTGCAGGCCCAAGAGGCGCAGCGAGCGCGAATCGCGCAACTGGAGGCCCAGCAGAAGGTCAACGATCAGGAAAAGAACCTGAACATGCAGATCGCCTCCAACGGCGCGTCGATCGCGAAGGCCGAAGCGGAGAAACAGGCCGCCGTGCGGCAGCAGCGCGAGGCGGAACTGGCGGCCAGCCAGATCACCCAGGCCCAGGCCGATGCCCAGCAGAACATCATTCAACAGGAGGCCGAGGGCAAGGCCCAGGCCGCACGCATCCGGGCAATTGCCGAAGCGGAGGCCGACGCCATTCGCATGAAGGCCGAGGCGCTGATGGCCTCGGGTCAGGCGTATCTCGATTTGCGCAGGCTGGAGATGGCGCCGGCCCTGACCAAGGAGATTGCGGCGGCGCTGGCCAACGGCCAGTTCGTCAACTTTGGGACATCCGGCCGCGGCGGGCACAGTGCGGCCGCCACCGGATCGGACGACGTGATGCGCGTAGTGCAGACGCTCCTGGCGGCGCAGGTGATTACCGGCGGGAACGGTTTCGCTAGCCCTGGCACGCCGCGATCTGAACCGACAGTCGACGACAATGGAATCACCGAGATCACGGATATCGTGCCGGTTGCCGCGCCGCCCCTGCAAGCGACTCGGCAGACGACGCCGGCCCGCAAGGGCTGACGCAGCCGGTGCATGCATACTGCCGATGGGGGATTTTTGCCCGAACTTGCCCGAAATCAATTTTCTTTCGTTTTTCGGCCATTTTATACCACCACAACTGCAAATCGCTTTCATCATCGGAGTGGACTCGCTCTTTATTTCACTGGCAAAAACGCGGAGAAAACATATATCTCCACTTCTTCGGATGGAACGTATATGAAATGAAGATGGAGGGCAAGAGTGGGCAAGATTGCTTGCCCGCTGGCCCCATGCATCATCTGTCCGCGGGATCTGTGACATTCGCAAAGCGTTGCCTCCGAACCAAGAATTCGATTTTGCAGTCCACTGCGCGCGGTCCAATGCTCGCGCGGGTTTTCAGTCGCCTCACGATTCGTCTTTCAGAAATCACTGGCGTGTACATGCAAACGTGGAATGCGATCCCGCGTGATTGTGCGGTTCGGAGAGGAGCACTGCGCTGCGAGCAAAGCGCAATGCTCCAACCAGCGCGGCGGACGAGGCCGCGCCTTCCTTGCGCGACGCGCCTTGGCGGCGCGTCGCAAAACCGAATTACCAAAGAACAACGAACCGTAAGTATCTATATTTATCCATTACTATGGATTAGTGTCAAGGGGAGCGAACGGCGTTTTCCTCGTCCGCGGCGCCGCCCGGCCCCGCGCGATCGCCCTAACTGATTTCCCGGCAAGGGGTTACGTCCCCTCTGGGCCACGGCTTATTCCCCGCTGCATGCGGCGTGAAGCTCTTGAATGTCCCGGTCGCCCACGCGGACGCGGACCTCGCGGGCCGTGGTGTTGGTCGGCAAGGCAAAGTCCAAGGAGCGGCTCTCCCCCAAGGCCAACGAGTGGAAGTGTTGCGGCGCCGGCCACCCGGCCGGCGCTGCAGTGGCCGACGGCAACACGTCCACCACACCGTCCTGGGCAATGCGCGAGCGGCCAGTGAGCGTCACCTGGACGCCGCCCGCGGCGGGCCGCGCCGTGACGGTCACCGCGTCGAGGTCGATCACCTTGGCCGCCGCCAGAGCCTCTTCTAAGGCCGCGCGATCCGCGGCCGGGCAGCGCAGGTAGATGGGGCGCTCCGCCGCGAGCAGAATTTCCATGCCTTTGACCCCGGCCGCCACGTGTACTGCATTGCCCATCAGGTCGAACGCCCGCAACGACTCAACGGGCTTCGGCAGCAGCAGCCGAGCCGGGGCGTCCAAGTTCCAGGCGACACACACCGCCGCGTCGCCCAGGAAGAGATGGACACAGGCGTGCTTGCCCAGCGCAAACGACCGCCGGTAGGCCGTGCCCTCCAGGAAGGAGGCGCAGGCATTGAGGGCCACCAACCGCGACCGGGGGATATAATCCTCATAAAAGACGGCCCAGCCGTAGGTCGGGCTGGTCTGGGCCGAGAACCAGAAGTACTTGCCGATGCCCAACGCGCGAAGCGTGACTAGGTTCCGCGTGTAGAGTGCGGCCACGTCGGCCTCCGAGAGCGAGGGGGCCATGTAGCCGTCGCCATCGCCGCCGACGCCTTGCTCGGTGTGCCAGATGGGCTTCTCGCCGCCGTTGGCCGCCAGGATGGCCCGCACGGCCGCGGTCTGCTTGGGCAGGTTCGCCTCCGGCCGCTCGATCTGGCTGTAGGAATGCTCGCTCACGACGTCCATCATCGAGGCCGTGCCCAGGCCCAGCGTGTTCTTCATGAAGGGCAGCGGCACGCCGGCGAAACCGACGACCTTGGCCTGCGGGTCCTGCCGGCGGATCGCCGGCGTGGAATGCTCCAACAATCCCGCGTATTGCTTTGGCGTCAAGACACCGTGCGGGAAACTGCCCATCGTCGGCTCGTTCCAGATCTCGTAGGCGCTGATCCGGCCCTTGTAGCGCTCGGCGATCTTGTCCACCCACACGCTCCATTCGGGCAGCACGCTCTCGTAGGGACACTCCTGGATCGAGGCCTGCGACTGGCCGGAACCCGGCCGATTGGAAATGGGGCCGGTCCAGGCATATTCGTAGGAGGAGTAGTAGCGCAGCAGAATGGGCATGATCCGCATCTTGGCGGCAGCGACCGCGTTGAACTGGCGGTCGTATTCGCGCCAGTCGAACTGGCCCCGCTGCTTCTCGCACATGCCCCAGCCCCACCAGCCGCGGATCCACTTCACGCCGCACTGCGAGAGGACTTCCATGTTGCGCGCCAGGTGGGCCGTCGGCTCCCGCTCCATGTGCGTGTTCATGGCGAAGGCGGAATCCTCGGCGTTTCCCACGCCCATCAGGGGAACGATCACGGCGTACTTCAACTCAGCGCTTTGCCGCCAGGTCTGGCCTTCGCTGCTCAACTCAAAACCCAGGCGGAAAGTCCCGCGGCGACCGGTGTCGACCGCAAGGGTCGCCTCCTTGACGCCGCCAGCCCGCACGTCGAACGTGCCCACCGGCAGGGCCGGAAGCTGCTTGTCGTCCCAATCCACGATGCTCGTGCGGACCTCGACGCGATGGTCCTTGACGTCGGTGTTGACGATCCGTAGCGGCATCCCCGCGGAGCGGCCCGCAAAGAACAAGTTGCCCGCGGACTCTGCCTTGGCGGCGACGCCGATCTTGTCGCGGAGCGTCAATTCGCCCTCCCCCTCGCCGGCCATCAGCCGCACGTCATCCACCCACATTTGCCCGTCGCGCGGCGGGTCGATCCGCACGCAGAGGGAAGGCGCGGTCCAGTCGTCGGGAAGCGTGAAGGAGCGGGAAAGCAGCTTCCACTCCGTGCCCAGCTTGGCGCTACGGCTCAAGGACTGCGGCCGATTGCCACGGCCGCCGTCGCCGCCGCCGACCGCGGTGGCCGCGATCGAGGCCTCCCGCCCGGCGGCATCCGCTCGCATGCGGGCACTGAGCGTGTAGCGCATGCCGGGCTGCGCTGGAATAGGCCGCGAAAGTAATGCCTGTTGCGGCCCTTGCTCGCGGAGGTCGGTGCTCGCCTCGGCCCCCGCCAGGGTCCGTAAGCAAAGCAGTCCTCTGGCTGGGTCCTTGGTGTCAGTGCCCCAGAGCAGATGGGCATCTCCCTCGCCGGCCAGCCGCCAGCCCATCAACCCCAACTCGAAATCGCCGTTGGGCACCAAGTTGCCGCGGGGGGCAGGATTGTGATCGAGGGCCACTTCGTGCGCCGTGGAACGCGGTTCGAAGACGCGGACAATGTTCGAGATCCGCAGTGCGTCGATCTTGCCGTCCACCTCTTTGCCCAGCGGATTCCAGTCGTTGGTGCCCAACAGCAACGGCGGCTTGCTCTGGTTCAACAGCCCGGGCGTGAGCTCCGGGAATTGCTTTTTGGCGTCCAGCACGCCGTCGATGTAGATGGCCTCCGTACGCGTGGCCGAATCGTAGGTCAGGGCCAGATGGGTCCAGCGGCCGACGGGCACTGGCCGGCAACCTTGGGTGGTGCGCCACGCGCCGTCCACGCCCACCAGGGTGGTCATGCTACTGGCGCCCAGACGAATCATGTACACGCCGTTCTTGCAGAACAGGTCGCCGCCGGGCCGCGCGAGCTTGACCCAGACTTCGACCGTCAGGGCATGTTGGGGGCGAAGCGCCGGATCGTCGGCAATGGCGGCGTGCCCCCGGTCAGTGGCCAGGGCGTAGCCTTCACGTCCGGGTACCCAGGTAGCGCCGTGCAAAATGGCGGGCGGCGCTTTCACGTCACAGGCCACTCGATCGCCCCGGCCCTCGCGGAACCGCCACAGGCCCGCGGTGGCGGCATCGGCAGTCAAGGCCGTTTGCACCGATTCGGCGGCCGACGGGGCCGCCATCACGGCTACGGCCAAGGCACACAAACACACGGTCAACAAGTGCAAAATCCGCATGGCAAATACCTTTGCAAAAGTGGAGAATGAAAGCAGTTTATCGCTGAATCTCGTCGGCAATGGCCTCGACGGCCTGCTGGACGTCGTCGGCGGTGACATCCAAGTGGGTGGCCGCACGGATCGAACACGGGCCGGTCTCGCCCATGAGAATGCCGCGACCGCGCAGGCGTTCGACCAATTCCGCCGCCGTAAGGCCGCCCGGCTGGAGATGAAAGAAAACCAGGTTGGTATCAATGGTCTCCGGGTCCAACCGCAGGCCGGAGATTTGCCGCAAGCCGGCGGCCAGTTTCCGGGCGTTGGCGTGATCTTCGGCCAGGCGCTCGACATGATGATCGAGTGCATACAAGGCCGCAGCGGCCAGTACGCCGGCCTGCCGCATGCCGCCGCCGAACACCTTCCGATGCCGCAGGGCCTCGCGGATCAGATCGCGGGGGCCGGCAATCGCCGAGCCTACGGGGGCGCCAAGGCCCTTGCTGAAGCAGACGCTGGCCGTATCGAAGTGCTGCGTCCAGCGGGCCAGGGCAATACCGCTGGCCACCGCGGCGTTCCAAAGCCTTGCCCCATCGAGGTGCATGCGCAGGCCCTTCTGCCGCGCCCAGCCACAGAGCGCTTCCACGTTTTCGTAAGGCTGGAGCTTGCCGCCGCCACGATTGTGTGTGTTCTCCAGCCAGAGCAGGCGGGTACGGGAAAAGTGCGGATTGTCTTGTTGCGGCAGGGCCTCCAACTGCTCGCGCTGGAGCACGCCGTTGCGCCCCGGAAGCGGCCGGGCGATAGCGCCGTTGACCTGGGCGTAGCCGCCCTGCTCGTAGAAGTAGACATGCGACTGGGCCTCGCAGATCACGGCCTCGCCCGGCCGGCAGTGCAGCCGCAAGGCAATCAGGTTCGACATTGTGCCCGAGGGCACGAACAGCGCCGCCTCTTTGCCCAAGAGGGCGGCCACGCGGTCTTGGAGTTCGATCACCGTGGGGTCTTCGCCCCATACGTCGTCGCCCACCACCGCGGCAGCCATGGCGGCCCGCATGGCCGGGGTGGGACGGGTAACGGTGTCGCTACGGAAGTCTTTGGGAGTGGATGGCATGGGAGGGATGAAGGGGAGAAAGGGGGAAGGGGAGAAAGGGAGAAAGGGAGAAGGCAGGTGCGTTCGCCTTGCCTGCTGACTACAATTCTCGTGTACCAGTAGTATAATGCGGCCAGAGAACGGCGCGAACCATACTTTAGAGCGTTCGGAAGAAATGCGTGGGTTGGAGTCCCAGCTTTAGCCGGAATCCCTGAAAACTCCGCCTCAAGGCGGGACTCCAACAATCGGGCATCTACGTAATTTCTTCCGAACGCTCTTAGGAACTCAAGAGGTGGCAGGCATGGCAAATAGTGTGACGGGCGGCGAGCGAACGCTTGCGGGAGTGTCGATCGGCCAATATCTCATTCGCCGCTTGTGCGACTATGGGGTGCGCGACGTTTTCGGCATTCCAGGCGATTACGTGCTGAACTTCTACGCGATGATGGAAAAGAGCCCTCTGCGGCTGATCGGCTGCACGCGCGAGGACTGTGCGGGTTTTGCCGCCGACGCCTACGCCCGAGTGAATGGCATCGGCGCGGTGTGCGTGACCTACTGCGTGGGCGGGCTTAGCCTTTGCAACTCGATCGCCGGGGCCTATGCTGAGAAGTCGCCGGTGGTCGTGATCAGCGGCGCCCCGGGGCTGGGCGAACGAGTGAACAATCCGCTCCTGCACCACAAGGTCAAGGATTTTCAGACCCAGGCCGACGTCTTCCGGCGGTTGTGCGGGGCCGAGGCCCAATTGAACGATCCCAACGCCGCCTTTCGCCGCATCGATCGCGTGCTGGAACACGTATCGCGCTACAAGCGGCCGGGCTACATCGAGCTGCCGCGCGACCTGGTCGACGTCGTGCCGGAAAGTCCCTATGTGCCGTCGCTCCGCCCGGCCACTAGCGACCCGGAGGTCCTGGCCGAGGCGGTGGCCGAAGCCGCCGGGCGGATTGCCGCCGCCCGCTGCCCAGTGATCATCGCCGACGTGGAAATCCATCGCTTCGGCCTGCAAGAAAAGCTCTTGGCTCTGGCCGAAGAGGCCGGGATCCCCATGGTCAGTACGATCCTGGGCAAAAGCGTCGTGAGCGAGCGGCACCCGTTGTTTGCCGGGCTGTATGAAGGGGCGATGGGCCGTGAGGAGGTCACGCAATTTGTCGAGTCCAGCGACTGCGTGATCCTGCTGGGCGCATTTATGACCGACATCAATCTCGGCATCTACACGGCCAAACTTGATCCGGCCCGCTGCATCGACGCCACGAGCGAGACCTTGCGGATCAGCCATCACCGTTACGAGGGCGTGCTGCTGGCGGACTTTCTCGACGGGCTGATCGCCGCGGGGCTCAAGTCGCCACCGCGCGCGTTGCCCGCCCGGCCCAAGGCCTATGACGAGGTCTTCCAACTGCAGGCCGATGCGACGCTGACGATTCGCCGCATGATCATGCGGTTGAATCAGTCGTTGGACGCGTCGATCGTGGTGATTGCCGATCCGGGCGACGCCCTGTTCGCGTCGAGCGACCTGGTAATTCACCGGCAGACCGAGTACCTGGCGCCGGCCTATTACACGTCGATGGGTTTTGCGGTGCCGGCGGCCTTGGGGGTGATGGTGGCGCGGCCCGATCTGCGGCCAATCGTGTTGGTGGGCGACGGCGCGTTCCAGATGACCGGCATGGAGCTCTCGAGCGTGGTCCGCTACGGCTTTCAGCCCGTTGTCATCGTGCTGGACAATTGTGGATATGGCACGGAACGTTGCCTCCTTGCGGGCAAGCACGCCTTCAACGACGTGCAGCCGTGGCGCTACCACAAGCTGCCTGAGCTGTTGGGCGGTGGCACGGGTTATGAGGTGCGGAGCGAGGGCGAGTTTGACCGGTCCCTGCGCCAGGCGCTGGCCGACCGTTCGGGTTTCAGCCTGATCCACGTGCATCTCGACCCGCAGGACGCTAGCCCGGCCTTGGAACGGCTCGCCAAACGGTTGAGCGCCAAGGTGTGATTTCCGCAGTTGCGATTCCCTACGATGGAACTATACTTGACTGATACAGTGTTTCACCCGAATCGTCGCTGATATTGTCTGAATTCGTAATGGTACAAAAGTCGCTTGACGTGAAATTGTCGCGGATCCTGGCCGATTCGTCGTGCCACGATTTTATCCTGGCCGACGCCAAAGACGCCGACATGGCGTTCGGCATCGCTGCCCCCGGCCGCAGCCCCGAGCATCATGCCGGGGAGGGCCGCTTCCGCTCGCTGGACGAATACCGCGAGTTGATTCGCCAGAACGTGCGACAGGGGCTTGTGGACATCATGCTCATGAGCGGCAGCACCAACGCCGTGCTCACGCTGCAAGAACGGCTGTTCGACAACAGCCACGTCACGCCGGCCATTCGGGCCAACGACACGACCGACATCTGGGCGGCCCAAGGCGCGGCCTATCTCCGCGAACCGTCTCGGCCATTCCGTTCGGCATCGCTGGACCAGGTGATGTGCGGCAAGCCGGAGTGCCGGCCGGAAGAGCGGCGGCAGGGGGCCGACCTGGGTCTATATTCGATCACGCTGAACAACGACCTGGGGGCGGACCACCAGACACTGACGGCCTATAAGACATTCCGCGCGGAAGCCGCAACCAAGGACTTTCGCCACTTCCTGGAGGTCTTCGATCCCAACGCCCTGCAGAACCCGATTCCCGACTTGGGCCGTTACGTCAACGACATGATCGTGCGGACTTTGGCCGGCGCGGTGAACAAAGAGCGGCCGCTGTTCCTGAAGGTGGTCTACCATGGGCCAGCCGCTATGGAGCAGCTTGTTTCCTACGATTCGCGGCTGGTGGTCGGTATCTTGGGCGGGGCATCCGGCACCACGCTGGACGCCTTCCATCAGCTTTGGGAGGCCAAGAAGTACGGTGCCCGCGTGGCCTTATATGGCCGCATGATCAACAACGCCGAACACCAGTTGACCTTTATCGAGCACTTGCGAGCCATCGCCGACGGGCACTTGCAACCGGCCGAGGCGGTACGGTCCTACCACGCGGCCCTGGCGCGGCTTGGCATCCATCCGTATCGCAAGCTGGAAGACGACTTGCAAGCGACGTTCCGCGCGGCGGCGTATGGGGGACAAAAACCGGCGTCGGCGGTTCCTGTGAGCGCGGCCAAGGCGCCGCAAAACGGCGAAGCTGCCGAGCCGGATTTCGCGAAGATGAGCCAGGCGGAAAAAGTGGCATGGAATCTACAACGCTGGAAACGGATTCTGGGGTAACGATGTCAAACGCCCGTAGGTCAGGCTTTCCAGCCTGACTGTGAACCGGACAAAGTCAGGCTGGAAAGCCTGATTCCCCGCTTTCGGAGAACGCCTCAGCGCGGGGGGGTCGCGCGGGCCTCCAAAGTGTACTCGGGTTGGCCCATCTCATCGGCCTGCCGCGTCAGCAGGAACACGTGACCGAACACGGCGGACTCCGTCCAGCCCGCCGATTTGCCCGTCGCGGAATAGCCGCCGGTCGTATGGCGGAGGATGTCGAAATCGACCCGCTCGCCACGGCAGTCGACCAGCCAATACTCCGCGATGCCCGCCTTCCAGTACAGGTCCCGCAACCACTCGGTATCCTTGCTGACGGAACTGCCGCTGACAACTTCCAGGACCATGTCGGGCGTGCCCTCGATTTCCACGAAGCCTTCCGGCGAGCCTTCGATCAATCGCACGCGCTGGACGGCGAATGCCTCGCGGGAAACGAACGTGCCGTCGGGTTTTGAGCAAAGATCCGCCTCGATGTTCGTCAAGAACAATCCGTCGCCGAAGTAACGGCCCAGACGACGTTGTTTGACAAGTCCGGCAAGGACGCGGGCGAATTCGGTCCTCACCTGGTTGTGAGAGTAAACTTGCTCCTTGCTCATTTCCACCCACACCTCTCCGGAAAGATAGCAGACCGTCGCCTTGTCGGGCGATTCCTCGGACTCAGCCCAACGCCGGAACGAGGACAGATCGGTGACCCACAGCGGAATCCGAACCGACTCGGTTTCAAACTGAATAGTGCTCATGCAGCGACTCGCGATCGAAAAATTGGCCCGTCAACAACGTCCCGATTCTCTGAAATCGTAGATTACCGCACTTTCTCCAACACGCTGCGCCAGCGGAGGGGGAGGGCGGAGAATGCTCGGTCGTAAGTGATTTGCAGCGGCACGGCGACGTGGGCCCCCGGCTCCAGGAACAACGGCATATCGACCAATGTGTCGCCCACGGCAAAATGCCGCACATAGGCCCGGATTGTGAGGGCCGACTCGTAGGCCGCCAGCGTCAAGGGCTTGCCGGCGGGGGCGGCGTACTCCTGGCCGCTGATCTCCTCCCAGATCGCGCCGTGGATGCCCTGCGGATCGCGCCGCGTATGCGGGTGCAGGTCCAACACCAACAAGTGGATTCGGTGTTCGAGCAACTCGGCCGTTTTTTCCACGAATGATCGGATCGCGGCGCGGCAAGCCTTGTTGCCGAGTGAGGCGACCTCGACCACGGCCACCACGCGGTCGCCGCTCACGTGCCGCAGGACCACCCAGGCCTGCTTACGGCGGTAGAAGTCCATGTCGGTCTCCGCCGTGACCTGCACCGCCGGCGGCGAAAGGAGCATAGCAGTGCCGCCGGCCGGCCCATCGGAAGCGGAAACGCCGGGGCCTTCCTCGCTGGTCCTGGATTCCAGCCTGAGCACGTCCGGACCAAGCCCGCCAGCGTACTGTTCCGCCAGCGCATAGTAGTCCCCCGGCAAGATGCCGCCGTTCAGCGCCCGCTTGATCTCCTCGATCCAAGCGTGATGAAAGTCGTGAAAAATGCCTGCCTGCACGCATGTCCAGTCGTGAACGGGCATGCTTACGTGTTCCTTCCGGTTTCCTCTATTCTACACTGGATTCGCTGCCGCCGGCAATATGGCCCGGCCCGCGGCCCGGGCGGCGTTCTGCGCGGCGGGGCACCCCCAATAAAATGCAGGAGAGTTTCCCAATGAGCAAGTTCGGCGACCAGTTGCGTGAAAACCTTGCCCACCGAGGGGCCGAGGCCCGCGCCGCGACGGAAGCGAAAAGTGCGCAAGCGGAGGCGGCAAGCATAGGCCTCGTGGACGCGGACGACGTGGCCGCAGCGCTCGTCGTCGGCGTCTTCCGGCCGCTCGTGGAGGAGTTTGGGGAGGTCATGCAAGCGGAGGGCGTCGTCTACGCTTTGCCGGCGGGCGGGAGGAGCGGCCCGAGGCCGGCCACCGCCTGATCTTCATGGCCTGCTTGGGAACGGTATTCAACCCAAAAAATCTTGCAATCGGGGGCTTGAAATCGAGCGGAGCCCGCCGCAGAATAGAGGGCGTCCGCGACTAAAATTCGTACAGTCCCAACAATTCGCCATGCCCACGATTTTAAGAGTCAAAGGCTACCAGTTTTATTTCTACGCCGAGGAAGGCAACGAGCCGCCGCACATTCACGTTGCAAAAGCCGGCGAGGATGCGAAATTCTGGTTGTCGCCGGCACGGCTCGCGGTCAATCATGGTTTCAGGCCGCATGATTTGCGGGAGATAGCCGGAACCATTGAAGAAAACGAAACGCTGATATTGGAGAAATGGAATGAGCTTTTCAGACCTTAGAATCAAGCACATTGAAACGACGGCGGACACCTTGACCGTCGAAGTGATGGATGGCCGCGTGCTGACCGTGCCGCTGGCGTATTATCCCACGCTGCTGCACGCGACCGAGGAGGAGCGGAATAATTGTCATCCCATCGGCGCGGGCTACGGCATTGAATGGCCGGCGTTGGACTACCATTTGAGCGTCGAGGGATTGATTCAGGGATTGCCCGAAGCTCCCGGTCTCCGCCGCGCAAAAGCCATGGCTTGAAAATGTCTTCCACCAACCGGACACAGTTGGACACAGTTCGGAGGACACTTAGCAGTCAAGACGACTCGGCGGCACGATACAGCGGCGTTCCCTTGCCGCATGTTATCCAAATATGGTGACCGTCACGTAACTGTCTTTTCGCCTTCGTCCACGACGGTGAATAAACGACGGCTCATTCTCACGGTCAAAGAAAGTTCAAATGGTGAATCTTCTCAACCTTCCGATTACCGTCAATCGAGAAGGAAGCGTTCGTGTCTCAGAAACCGATGTAGTGCATGCCAGCATCACTGGCCGAGGGTGCCGTAACCTATGTAAATGCGGAAAGCGGAATAACAAAAGGAAAGTCTTTCTGTAATACATTCACAAGGCGCAGATCGGCTGTGACGACTTCGCATCGTTCTCTCTCTGCAAGAGCGACATAGACGCAATCGTAGACGCCCAGCCGCGTCTCCGAGGAAATGGCCGTGGTGCGGGCAAGAAGCGACAAATAGGGGTGCAGTGCCGGCGGAGTCTGCATGATATCCGCCAGAAAGCCCTTCGCGTAGCCAACGGGGACGATCTTCTGCGTTCGGCGCGCGTCAGGGCGTGGGCAATTTCCACGGGGAAGAAATCCGGCGCGAGCAAGAAATGAACGCGATTTCGAGAATCATCCCGCAACCTGCGCGCCTTGTCGGAATCGGCCTCCGGCAGAACCCATTTCAGCGCCACGGATGCGTCCAGCACATAATTCATTGCTCGTTGCGGATCTCGCGAACCAGATCGACGGCAACGTTGAGTTCCCCGTACTTGCGGCGCAGCTCTTCCGTCATTCGCTCGGACCGTTCTTGGACGCGACGAGACAAGACGGCATCTATTGGCCTACCTGCGACAAGATGCTCGAGGACCGCCTCCAGGTCGGCACTGCTTTCGGCAACGGCACTTGTGGTTCCTAATTCTATGCTCATACACCAATTATTATATAAAGTCTGCGTTGCGTCAACGCTTTATTCAGGAAACCCCGGAGCCGCGCGCCTTCCGCTCCGCGCGATCCTGTTCCCGCCGGGCCGTACCGCCCCGGGTCCGTCCCTTGGCCTGGGCTCCGCCCGGAACGCCTTGGCACATGAATGACGACGAGTTCAAATCGCAGGTGTACGAGGTGCTGCGGCGTGATGGATCAACATCGCCCGGCCCATCGTTCGTTTCGAGACCCTATGGAAAGGGAAGAAAGGAAGATGAGAGAAAGGAAAATGAATGTGCGTCTCCAGCGGATTGCAGCCCGCGAGCAGAAGGTTGCAGCATAACCCTGACGTTATTTCTGAAATTGACCACTTAGGAGCTGAATGACGGCCCTTTGGCGACCAGCCCTACTTCTTTCCACCCATCTTCTTGCGGCGAATGGCCTCGCGCTCGGCGCTGCTGGGGCGATCGGGTTTGGGCGTGGGGCGACTGGCCACGCCGTCGTCATCCAGATTGCCGTTGGCCACCGCCGCCTTGGGGAGGAACCGCCGCTCGGCGAGTCCCCAGAACGTCGAGGCTATGAAGTAGATACACAACCCCGCCGCCACCTTGAAGAACATCAAGCCCATCAGCAACATGACGTACTTCATGATCTTCTGTTGCTGCGCGGCCTGCTCGTCAGCAGCCGGCGGCATCATGACCTTCTGCTGCACCAGGAACAAGACCAGCGTGATAATGGGGAAGAGGTTCAAATAGGGGCCAAGGCCGGCCATGCCTCCCAATATGGGGGGAAAGGAATAGCCGACGCCGTTGCTGACGGTTGCCGGCATGAAGGAACTCCAGTCGTACAGCATGTCCGGCGCGGCCAGGTTGGAACACCAGCGAATGGCGTGGGATAACAGCGGCGCGTCGCGCAACTCCACGTTCACCTGCAAGGCGCGGTACAGGCCCAGGAAGATCGGCATCTGGATCACCAATGGCAGGCAGCCGCCCAGCGGATTGTAGTTGTGCTTTGACCAAAGTTCCTGCTGGGCCTTGCGGGCGGCCTCGGGGTCCTTCTTGTACTTCTTCTGGATCTCCTTCATCTCGGGCTGGAGTTTCTGCATCATCTGGGCGTTGTGAGCCTGCTTGCGGCTCATGGGGAACATGCCCAAGCGGACAACGATCGTCAGCATGATGATCGCCAGACCGTAATTATGCACCAACCAGTAGAAGCAACCGAGGATCCAAGTCATGGGCTCGGCCACGATCGCGAAGATCGGCCAGCCATAGTAGACGAGGTTCCGCATGCCGTAGTTCGCCAAGAGCGTGGGCCGCTTGGGGCCGGCAAACAGCTTGTAGGTCGCGGTCAGCGATCCTTGTGGTTCGAGAGCCACCGGCTTGCCGATGATGCGGAAGCTCGTATTGGTGAGCATCTTGCGAAGCTCGGCGATACGGCCCACGCGCAAGGCGACGGCGCGATCGATGTCCATGGCCGTGGAGTCCGAATCGGGCATCAACGCGGAGGTAAAGTACTGGGCGTCGACGCCGAAAAACAAGGGACGATGGTCCTCGCCAAATTGCGAGCTCTCGGTCAAATCCTTACGGAATTTCTCGTCCTTCTCCGACAGATCCGAACAGGCCACCATCTGAAAATCGTTGTGCTTCAACTGGTAGACGACGTCGCGGAGGCCCATGCCCGTCTTCTGCACTCTCGATGCATACCAGGCCCCTTCGACCGGCAAGCCGTTGGGGCCGTCCAGGCGATAGGCCACTTCGTGCGGTTTCGAGTCGAGATTGGTTACTTGCAGCGTCAACTCCAGGTGATAGGCCTCGGCATCGACGTCTTTTGCCGGGTCTCCCTCGACTTTCACCAGTTCGTAGGTCTTGGTGAGCTTGAGCTGATACTTGGGCACTTGGCACGCGAACGTGACCTTGGTGGCGATCGGACCGCCGGGCTGGTCCTTGTCGCTCTCCTGGCCTTCGATCTTCCAATTCAGGCGGCGGAGTTCGACACCCGGCAACTGCTCGGTCAGTTCGTCCTCTATCTTGGCGCCGGGATCTTCGACCGCGCGGAGTTTGTCGCCATCGACCTGCTGGAGCGTCGTCAGCAAACTTAGGGGGCAGTTGTTCTCCGGCGTGAGCGCGTCGTAAGTCCCGCCGGGGATCCAGTCCATCTCCGGCTTGCTGCGCTCGGGCCGGATCACTTCCAGCGGCCGGCGAATCAAGATCGCCTCGACGGCGGGAAGCCGCTCTTTGCCGCGTTCGAGCACCAGTTCAATAGTGTCTTTCGGCATGGTCCGGCGGAGAGCTTTTTCCAGGCCCAGCGGACCGTCGATCCCCATCGTCTTCCCCTGGTAGTTCAATTCCAGGATACGGTCGCCCGGTCGCACGTCGGCCTTGGCGGCGGGAGTTCCGGCCCCCACGACCTGCACGAGGCACCCCGGCCCCTTGGCGGAATCGTCCATCACCAGATGGCCAAGATAGCCGCCGCGGTCTTCCAAGTCGCGGTAGCGTTCGCTGCTCAGTTCGACGCGGGCGACCGCGGCGCCTTCGTTGCTGAGCGTGACGAGCATGCGGTAGGGATTGGCCGAACTGGGGTCGACCGAGCCCAGCGTAACCCAGCGCCGCGGCTCGCCGGGCTGGGCCTTGGCGGCCGCAACCGCCGCCTTGGCGCCTGGGCCAACCTCGGGCTTGGGTTTCTCCTTGTCGGCAAGCTTGGCATGATCGCTGGGATTCTCCTTCTCTTTTTCCGCCTTCTTTTCTTTTTCCTTTTCCGCTTTCTTTTCTTCCGCGGGCTTCTTGTCGGCTATGGCTTTGTCGTTCTTCTGGTCCTGGACGACCGGCGCGTTGACCGGCTTGACAAGCTGCGGGAAGAACCTACCCATGACCCAGGGGAAAACGAAAAAGGCCAAGGCCAGGATGACCGCGAACATCACGATGTTGCTCGGCGTAGGCGACGTAGATCGTTCTTGCATGCGAACTAAACCTCAGGTATGCGAAAAATCGAACGGGTCTCCATATAGGAGATTCGCTGAAAGTGGCGTAAGATTGACTCGCCAAGCACGGACAGCCGGGCGAGTTGGCCGTACAGGGGCAAAACAGGAATACAATAATACCTCAAGGAATGAAGGGATGCCGTTTGCCTATCGCCCATCCCGCAATCGATCGCCAAGGAAATTGTCGAGATCGGGAATATCGTAGATCTTGGCGATGGTTCTCTCAAAAGGGTATTCCACACGGCGAAATCGCACCAGATTGTCTTCCAGCACCACATAGCACGCCCTATTATTGCCATCGCGGGGCTGACCGACCGAGCCGACGTTGATCATGGCCTTTTCTTCGCCCAGACGGTACTCGTAGTTGATTTCCTCGGGGCTGAGAAACTGGAATTGCTCCGTGAACACGCCCGGCACGTGCGTATGCCCCTGGAACGAATAGCGGGGGATCAGGGCAAAGATCTTCTCTAGCTTGCGGCGGTTGTAAATGTCTTCCGGGAAGACATATTCATTGAGCGGATTCCGGGCGGAACCATGTACGAAGAGGAACTTGTCCTCCTGGTGATTGCGGGGCAGCTCGCCCAGGAAGTCCCAACGCCTTTGGCGGTCGATCGCCGAGCCGCCGTCTTCCAGTTGCAAGCGGGTCCAGAAAATGGCCCGTTCCGCGCCCGAGTTGAAACCTTCGGGATCGAACAGTGCGCCTTGGTCATGGTTGCCCAGCAAGCAGACCTTGCACTTCATCACCATGTCAATGCACTCGCGGGGATTGGGGCCGTAGCCCACGAGATCGCCAAGGCAGTAAACCTCGGAGATTCCCTGGCTGCGGATATCGGCAAAGACGGCCTCAAGGGCCTCGAGGTTGCTGTGGAGATCGCTGATTAGGGCTCGTTTCACGCTGGCTGACCTTAGGGTGCAATTCTACCCATGAAAGCTAAGAGAGACTATACTGTTGTAATTGTTGCACACGGCCGCAGTCAAGTCGAGACCCCCTCAGGAATTGCAAAGTCCTTCGTAGCACGGAATTTATTCCGTGGCCTCGCCCTCCTTAGGGCAAAACGGAATGAATTCCGTGCTACGGAGGGCTGTCCTGCCAGACTTTGTAATTCTCCTGGAGACCCCCTTAGAAATCAGCATGTTTCGTATTCTTGCCTTGGAAACCAGCGAACTGACTGGGAGCGTAGCCGCAGCGGAAGATGGTAAAGTATTGGCGCAATTGGAGTTAGATCCCCAGCAACGCAGCGCGCAGTCGCTGGCGCCGGCAATCCGCAGGCTGCTGAAACAAGTTGGCTGGCAACCGCGTAACGTGCAACTTCTGGCGGTAACCATCGGTCCCGGCTCATTTACGGGCCTTCGCGTGGGAGTGGCCACGGCGAAAGTCTTTGCTTATGCCGCTGGGGCCGAAGTCTTGGGAATTAACACGCTGGAGACTATTGCGGCCGCCACACCCCGGGCCATGGCGGCCGTTTCGGTGGCTGTCGACGCCCAACGGGGCGACGTGATTGCCCAGTCCTTTCGACGGGAAACCACGGGCGGCATGATAGCGGTCGATGAGCGATCGTTGCTGCCACAGGAAGAATGGCTGGCCAACGTGCGACCTGGTTTCGCCATTTCCGGCCCGGGCCTCAAAAAATTGGCCAACTCGTTGCCTGCGGGCGTTACGATGATCGATCGGGCCTTCTGGCATCCGATGGCCGCCAACGTGGCCCGGCTGGCCTATCGCGATTACCAGGCTGGCCGCCGCGACGATCTGTGGAACTTGTTGCCGATCTACTCGCGGCCAAGTGCGGCCGAGGAAAAATGGGCGAAGAAGTAGGGCGGGGCAGGGCATTACCAATTTCGGTCGTATATTGGTTTCCCGATCGGAAACATGCCGCGCTAAGGTATGCATAGGCGCGTCGAGAAAGACCACCTTCGGATCGAGCATGAAGGCCCGCATGATCGCCACCCGCTGACGCTGCCCACCGGAAAGCTGGGCGGGGTAGCGATCGAGGATCTGGCGGGGCACACGGGTCAGATCTGCAAGTTCGTCCACGCGGGCATCAATCTGCCCTCGCGACGATTTGCCGAGATAGCGGGCCAGGAGGGTCACGTTCTCGCGGGATGTGAGATGCGGAAAGAGCCCGCCATCCTGGAGCACGTAGCCCATCTGCCGCCGCATTTCCGCGGCGTTGGCCGCGGTCAATTCGACGCGCTCGAAACAGACGCGACCGCTGTCTGCCGTTTCCAGCCCCACCATGATCCGCAACAAGGTCGACTTGCCGCAGCCGCTCGGCCCGATGAGCACGGTAGTCCGGCCGCGTTCGATGACGAGATTGAGCGGTTCCAAAACACGGGTCGACTCGTACGATTTCGAGATGTTGGTGAGTTCGATCATGGAGAAACCATCTTTCGCAGGGTCACATAATCCGTCTTGCCAGTGCCGAGCACAGGGATCTTCTCCAACGCGCGGACTTCGTCAAGCCGCATCACGCCACGAAAGCCGGCCTCAACCAGCAGGGCATTCGCCTGCCGCAGGGTGATCGCGACGGAGGTAAAGAGCACGATATGGCGGCCTTCGGGCAGTTCAATTCCCTCGACGGCCACCAGGGGGCCATTTTCCCCGGGCGGATAGCGCTTGGAAAACGGCTCTTCCAACGCCGGCAATGAGATCATTTCCCCGCCTGCCTTGAGGAATCGCTTCAGTCGCCCGCGAAAATACAGATTGCCCTCGACGTCGGCCGCCACCAGATCACCGGTTCGATACCAGCTCTTGCCCTCGCACTCAACCATGGGACTGGGGCCATCGTAGTTCAAGTAGCCGTGAAAGACGGAAGGTCCGCGAACCAGCAGCATTCCGGCTTCGCCGGGAGCGACACGATCCATCCGTTCCGGATGCACGATCAGGATCTCATAGCCGTCGATCGGCCGGCCGATGCTGCCGGCACGGATCGCCCCGGGCCGGTTGCCGCTGATCATGGGTGAACACTCGGTGATGCCGTAGGCCTCGAGTAACATGGCTTGAGGCGCGAGTTGCTGGCAGCGGTCGAAGACGGCCTGCGGACATTTTTCGGCTCCGCTCAAAACGATCCGCAGCGATTGGAACTGTTCGCGCGTGCCACTGGCCAGCATGTAGCCCAAAAACGTCGGCGTGCAGGGCATGACCGTGGCCCGATGCGCGGCCAAAGCGGCAGCCAGCCCGCGGGCGTCGGTCGGGTCGGGATGATGAACGATGGGAAACCCGGCCAGGACCGGGGCCAGCAGCGTTGCCGTCAAGCCGAAACTATGGAATGGCGGCAGGAAGCCCAGCATCGCGTCGCCGCGGGTAACGCCAATGGCCGCGATCGCTCCTCGCACGTTGCTCAGCAGGTTTGCGTGCGAAAGCGGCACGGCCTTCGGCGCACTCTCGGAGCCGGACGTGAAGAGGATCGCGGCCGGGTCGTGGGGCTGCTGTCGCGGAAGCTCGCGGAGGAATTTTTGGGGCCAAAGCCAGGTTGCCAGCAGCATCGCGACCTGCTCGCGCTTCGACATTCCTTTGCGGAGACCTTCCAGGAAGATCATTTCCGCGCCGGGCAGGTCAATCCCCAAGCGATCGATCAGTTTTTGCGAAGTGATTACCTGGCGAACCTGGGCTGTTTGCAAGGCGGTTGCCAGGGCGGCCGCGCCGGTGGTCCAGTTAAGCATCACCGGCAGCTTTCCGGCCAGGTGCAGGGCCAAAAAGGCCAGATCGGCGGCCGCAGACGACGGCAGCAAAATGGCCACAGCGTTTTGCTCAAACTTCGCAAAACGCCGGCTCATGAGCGAAGCCCCCACAAGCATCCGGCGGTAGGTCAAAACACCGGCCAGCGGATCGGCCACGGCTACGTCAGCGGGCGAGGCGAGGCAGCGGCGGACGAAGGCCTCGGCGATAGTCTCGCCGCGCACTTGGGCGGGTTCTGCGGATCGGCGTCGGCCGGTCCACTGGGGCCCAGCCTTGGCCGGCCGGGTTGAAGCGGCCACTGCCTGGCCTGCTGCAAGGCGATAAAGATCGCCCATTGTCTCGGTTACCAGGTCGCTGGAGAAGCCGAAGCGCTGTTCGATTTCCTGGGAAAGCTGCATACGATCGAGGCTATCGAGCCCCACGTCGTCCAGCGGCGTTGCGGCCGTTTTTTCCTCCGGGTCCAGGGGGCGGCCCAGGTGGACTTCGACCATGTCGTCGACGGCCGCCAGAGTCTTTGCTGGGATCTTCTGCAAGCCGTCGTCATTGCCCTGAGTATTCGCCAAAAAATGGCCCTTGTGGGGTCCGAAGAGGAAATGATACGGCACGAAGACCGGCTCGGGAATCCCGTTCGTGGATGGCGCCCCCGCATTGATCCGCTGATTATACCATTTTTCCAGGAAGGGATTCAGCTCTTCGCGAGTGGTACCCGGCAAGCGCGACCGGTCTAGGACTTCGATCTCAATCTCTACGCGCCGCCGGGGTAGGAAGAAAACAAGGCTCGCCAGCAGCCAGCCGGCGGCCGCGAAAAGCGTCTTCGTCAGATGGGGTACGTTGCCAGTCCGCGCGCAGCCGAATATGCTGCCCCACAGGCCGGTGGTACGGACCAACACGATATTGACCCGCGAACATCGCTGCAGAAGTTCTGCCGCCGACCGCGCGGATCCCAGCACTTCGGTCCCCGTTCGCGTGAGCCGTCCGGACGGATAGAGCAGCAGCGACTCACCCCGATTCAAGGCGGCGGCCAGGGCATCGAGCATCGCGATCGCCTGCTGCCGCGACTGCCGGCTGGCCTTGCTCAAGTTGGGAACCTCGAAGGCACGCCCCAGGAGCATGAGTGGATAGAACAAGGGGAAGCGGTAGGTATCTTCGTAGACGATCGGCCGTAACGGCTGCTTGAGACGGACGTGGGCAAGGACGATTGCCGGATCGACGTAACCCGGATGGTTGGGCATCACCAGTGTCGGGCCTTTCAGTGATCGGAGCTTATCGAGCCCCGTAACGCGGACTCGATAGCGCAAGGCCAGCAGCCAGCGGCAGAGGGTCCAGTAGATCGCGTGTAGAAGTCTTTGCATGGGATAATAGGCTCCGTTCTCGGCAGAATATATCACCGGCTAGACTGCCTAACTTGCAGATTTCGCCAACGCCATCCGCTTGATCTGTTTCAGGTCGAGTTTACCGGTTCCCAAGACCGGAAGGTCTTTGACCAGGTGGAAGTTGCCAGGTGGCGGAATCCACAGTGCTGGCAGGCCCGTTTGACGTAGTTCCCGGCAAATCTGGGACGTTGACTTGTCCAGGACCGTGTGCAACACGACAAGCTGTTCTCCTTTCCTGGCGTCGGGAATGGAAGTGACAGCGATGCGCGGGCACTCGCCCCCGACGCCGATCACGCTCGCGATCGCCGCTTCCACGCGGATGTGCGGGACCATTTCCCCGGCGATCTTGGCAAAACGGCTCAATCGGTCAGTAATGCGGATGAAGCCGTCGGCATCGATCGTGGCCACATCACCCGTTACATACCATCCGTCCCGAAGCACTTCGGCAGTTTGATCCGGTTGATCGAGGTAGCCTTTCATGACCGTGGGACCCTTGATGAGCAGCATGCCCGCCTGGTCGAATCCAAGATCCCGCAAAGTTTCCAGGTCGACGACCTTAGCCATCACGCCGGGGAGTGGGCGGCCTACCGTACCGGACTTGCAGCCCTGCCGCACGGCGCCGGGGCCCCGGCCGGGCGGGACGTTGCCGCTCGCGACGGGCGAGAGTTCCGTCGCCCCGTAGCCTTCATAAGGCCGAACCCCAAATCGTTCTTCAAAGGCATCGGCCAGTTCCTCTGGCAGCTTCTCTGCGCCCACGAACACAACCTCCATGGTTGCAAAGTCCTCTGGTTCGCAGCGTCGCAGGTAGAAGCGTAGAAATGTTGCCGTAGCGACCATGATCGTCGCGCCGTGCTGCCGCGATAGTTTTCCAATCGGCCGCGGCTCCAGAGGGTTGTGGTGGTAGACGCCCTTGGGCTTCATGGTCAGAATGGTCCACAGCGTTCCTGTGTAGCCGAAGGAGTGGAAAAAAGGAAGAATCGCGAGAACTACGTCGTTCTGCCGCAAACCGAGAATCTGATCCAAGGCGTCGATATTCGAGCCAACATTGCGATAGGTGAGCATAACCCCCTTAGGATCACCCGTGGTTCCTGAAGTGAATATGACCGTCACCACATCATCGGGACCAATACGGCCAAGGCCAAGCCAGAACTCCAGTAGGGCAATGGGGACCAGCCATGTCACCGCTGCTGCAATCAGTTTATCCGACCGGATGACCTTATCCTCAAGGTCTTCCAGATAGATCACATCTGCCCGAATTTCGATCGGTAGACTCTCCATCACGCGCCGACTAGTCAGCACGTGTCGAATGCCGCATTGAGCGATGCTGGCATTGATTACTTCAGGACCGGCCGTGTAGTTCAAGTTGACGGCAATGCTGACGTCCAAGGACAGGGCAGCATTGGTCACCACGGCGGCGACGGATGGCGGCAGCAGAATGCCTACATATTTCTCGTCTTGGCCCAGGCCACATCGGCCCAGGAGACGGCGCAGAATCCAAGTTCGTACCAGCAAATTGGCTCCGGTGAGTTCAAGCCCACTGGAATCAGCCACCTTAGGCCGGCGGAGGTTTCTGCGGCACATCCGCAAGAAGCGTTGCGGAAGGTATGTCTCCCCATGTCGACGTCGAAAGAAGTTCATGGCACTGTCTGTTTCTCAATCCTGATTACACGGTTTCATCCAGCAGCCTCTGCACCAGTTGTTCGAGTAGCCCGGTCAAACAGCCGACCGCCTCTCTCTTGTCACCCGCACGATCGACGAGAATCGGTTCGCCGAACGTGACGATTGGCGATTCATGCAGGGACTCTCCCAAGTTGCGTTCGGCCGGCTATCTGCCCGAGAAGATTCTGTCTGGCTCCCCCGCCGCCAGAGGACCGAAGTGTAACTTCGTGGGAATCTCCTGTCGGAATCGGGCAAGTTCGCTTACTGGAGCATTCAGTCTCGTGATTTCCCTCTATTCACAAAGAGACCATTCCTGCGCAAAGTTTGCGCGACTTGGAGAATTCAGTCACCCATAGAGATTTCTAAGCCTCTTCGGACAATTTGCCGAGGTGACGGGCCAAGGCGATCAAGCTCGCTCCCCATCCAAGTCCGAATAGAAGCGGCGCTAGGGTGGGATCCATGGGCAATATCAGGGCCAAGAGCAGAAACCCGGCGCCGATGCCGTAACAGTACCCCCAGTAGCTGCTCCCCATCATGATGAAACCGAGGCTGCTAAGGATAGCCAGGCGCGGATACTCCATCCAATACTCGAAGGCCCGATCCGGGGGGGCCATGCCGTAATCAACCAAGAACAAAGTAAGAGAGCCGGCAACGTAACCGAGCCAGAGCGCCCATAGTTGCCGAGCCGGCTTACCCTGAGGAGGATACCAGTCAGCTCGATAGAGCCAGAATACCAGCGCCATTCCGGCAAATTCCAGAGCGCGGAAAGCAGCCAGCCACGTCAACGGTCTTGCAGCATGGAGCTTGCCCACCACAAGGAAACTGAGGAAGTTGGCGGCGAACACGATCCACGCGAAGTGGAAAAGCATGTTCGCCCACGTGCGGAATTCCACATCGTGGTGACCACGTCCCAGCGTGCATAGCAGCCGATCCAAAAGGCTCGGCCCGCTGAGGCTGATCGAGTCCCCATCCAAGAATCGCTGCAGGTCGTCGGCCAATTCCTGGGCACTTCCATAGCGCTTTTCTGGATTCTTCTCCAAGCACTTGAGGCAAATCATTTCCAGTTCCCGCGGTATCTGGGGGTTGATTTGCCGAGGCAGCTTGGGGTCGTGCTCGCGTATCTGCTCAAGGGTATCCAGGGCGGTCCGACCACGAAAAGGCTGCTGTCGCGTCAAGAGCTCATAGAACAAAACCCCGATGGAATAGATATCGCTTGCGGGACCGACGCGATCACGCGATCCCATGACCTGTTCGGGCGCCATGTAGGGAACCGTGCCGACGATTTGATGCGACGCCGTCAGTTGCTGGTCGCACTCAACCCTTTTCGCCAGACCGAAGTCGGTAACTCGGGCTTGATCCTTGCCGTCGATGAGCACGTTGGACGGCTTAATGTCACGATGGGTCACGCCTTTCCGGTGCGCGTGCCCAATCGCATCGGCAATCTGCCGCACATAGCGCGCAGCCTGTTTGGGAGGCACAGACCCCTTGCGAATAATCTGCGAAAGGTTCTCGCCCGCCACGTACTCCATGGAAAAGAAGTGGTGCCCGTCGAGCTGACCGACGTCGTAGATTCCAATTATGTTGGGGTGTTGCAGATGGGCGGCCGCCTCGGCCTCGATCCGAAACCGCTGAATATCACTTTCGTTGGCCAAGTCGCCGGAAAGAATCATCTTGACCGCCACGGTGCGGTTGAGACTGATTTGGCGAGCCTTGTAGACCACTCCCATCGCACCGCGGGCGATTTCCTCCAGATTCTCGTAGTCGCCGAACTTCCGCAACCGCAGCTCGTGGCCCGCTTGATCAGCGCCTTGCGCCGCTTCCAGGCCGGCGGGAGATTCCCACACAGACGTGAGATCGTCGGCATCCGTTGCGCGTTTCTTGCTGGACACTGCCCTGATTTCCAAATCGCCGCCATCCGAGGCACGCCAATTCTCTGCCAAGCGGGCCGCGTGGTCGTGAGCCTCAAAAAAACGGGCCAGTTCCTCGCTCAGTTGCAGATGCTTTGCCAGGAGGGTATGGCGGTCAACGGTTTCGCCGCGAGCAACGGCCTCCAGATAAGCAGCCAACACGTCGTTGAGGAGTTCCTGCGGCGGATCGTCCAGCCTCAGATCATCGTTCATTGCTCATTCCGTTCCAGAAAACTGCTCGCGGAGCCGCGTAACACCCCGGTGCAGCAAGCCGACGACCGCCGACACGCTACGGCCCAAGTTCGCGCTGATTTCAGCGAGTGAGCAACCCTGCCAATAAAAAAGTACGACGGCATCACGCTGGCCTGGAGGCAGGTTCTCGACAGCGCTGGCAATCTGCAGGAGCTGCTCGGCTCGCTCTGCGCAATGACTAGGCGTCGACTGCCCGGCACTCAGCCAACCTTCCAGCCGGGCCGAAGAAGCATCGACGACTCCATCCAAGGACAGTTCCCGGCAAATGTCCCGGTTGCCACCTGGCGAAGAAGCGTTTCCATCCAGCAACGTAACGGCGAATTATAGGCAACTGGATCCGTCATAATCAAGTATTCTGCAGAACAGTAACTTTTCTGGGGTTAAAGCCTTCGTTTTTCGACGGCCCAACCGAATTCTCACCGTTCTGCCCGGTTTTCCGGCCAGGAGATTCCGAGAATCCAGCATTGTCGCCCTTGGCTCCGCGAAAGTCCTGTTGCTTCGCGGAGCGAAAGGCGACACCTGTTTTTGCGCTGGTCCTTATTGGGCGGCGCAAGACGGCGGGGCCTGCAAGTCCGGGATGAGCAATTACTGCCACTGGAAGAGTGGCTGGCCAACGTGCGACCCGGTTTCGCAATTTCCGGCGCGGCACTCAAGAAAATGGCCATTCGCTACCCGCGGGCATTACGATGCTCGATCGGGCCTTCTGGCATCCGACTGCCGCCAACATGGCCCGCCTGGCCGCGGTGACGACCTCTGGAACGTGTTGCCGGTCTACTCTGGTTTCCAGCCGATCGTGGTGGGCCTGCGCTTGCTACGCAATCTGGTCCCACCCTACACGACATGTACCTGATTGCCAGAACCCGGCAAGGCCCCTTATAGCGTTCCCAGCACTTCTGCGGCCGCCGCAATCGTGGCTTCAATCTGCTCGTCGCCGTGGGCTATCGAGACAAACAGGGCCTCGAACTGGCTGCACGGCAGGTAAACACCGCGATCGATCATGCCCCAAAAATACTTGGCGTAGCGTTGTGTGTCGCTACGGGCGGCGGTCTCCCAGTGGGTCACAGTATCCGGATTGAAGAACAACGTCATCATCGACCCTACGCGGGCCAGCGTGTGGGGAACCTGCGCCGCCCGAGCCGCCGCGTCGAGACCGTCGGCCAAACGGCTCGAGCTAACCTCCAGCCGGCGATAGGCGTCGGTATCGCGCAACACTTTCAGCGTGGCGGTCCCGGCCGCTGTAGCCAGGGGATTCCCGCTCAACGTACCCGCCTGGAAGACCTTGCCGGCGGGCAGGATATGGTCCATAATCTTTGCCGCACCGCCATAAGCGCCCACGGGCAGGCCGCCGCCGATGACTTTCCCCAAGGTGGTCAGGTCGGGCGTCATGTCCCAAAGAGATTGTGCCCCGCCGTAGGCCACGCGGAAGCCGGTCATAACTTCGTCGCAGATCAAAAGTGCCCCGTAGCGTGCGGTCACTTCGCGGAGCGCCCAGCGAAAGGCCTCCGAGGGCACAACACATCCCATATTGCCCACCACCGGCTCGAAGATCACGGCGGCAATGCGGTCGCCCACCCCGGCAAAGGCATCCTCCAAGGCCGCCGCGTCATTGTAAGCCAGGACCAGCGTATCGCCCGCCGTACCCTCGGTAACCCCCGGTGAATCGGGCACTCCCAAGGTGGCGGCCGAGCTGCCGGCGGCTACCAGCAGGCTATCAACGTGCCCGTGGTAGTTGCCCGCGAATTTGACCACGATCGGCCGACCCGTATATCCGCGGGCTAGGCGAATAGCGCTCATTGTGGCCTCAGTGCCCGAGTTGACTAACCGGACCTTTTCCACGGAGGGCACGGCCTCGATGATCAGTTCGGCCAGTTCGGTCTCCTGCAAGGTCGGGGCGCCGTAGCTCGTGCCGCGACGGATGGCGGCTTCCAGGGCCTCGACGACCGCCGGATGCCCATGACCAAGGATCATCGGTCCCCAGGAGCCGATGTAATCGAGGTAACGATTGCCGTCGATATCGACCAGCCACGGACCTTCGGCCTGTTGGATGAAAATCGGCTCCCCGCCCACGCCACCAAAGGCCCGCGCGGGGCTGTTGACCCCACCCGGCATGACCCGCTGGGCTCGAGAAAAAGCAAGTTTGCTGGCACTTCGTGACATGATCGAACTCCTTGTGCCAAAGTGTAATGGATGCGGACTGGGATGAAAAGTGGCGGACGTGGCGATTCAAGTAGATGGGGGTCTTTGCTTTACGCCACGCCCCGTAGGGAACGCGGGGCGTGGCTTATATCATTCTTGACCACTCACCGTATAATTGCGTGTCAAGACAAATCCTCACTGGGGAGAGTATTATGGGTACGCCGGAAGTGCCGTTGGAACATGCCCACGAAACCATTGAGCACCATGCGCATGGTTCGTCGGAACCTTGGGTGATGGGAGTGGCCCTGACGGCCGCCATTTTAGCCGCGCTGGCCGCGGTAACCGCCTTGTTTGCCGAGCATTTCGCCACCGAGGCCACCTTGGAACAGATCAAAGCCAGCGACAAATGGACTCAGTTCCAAGCCAACAGCATCAAGGAAAAGGTCCTCTCCAGCAATAAGAAAATCCTGACCAAGCTGCAATTAGATTTGGATGCCGAGGATGAGGCCAAGCTGGCCGAATACAAAGAGCATAAGGACGAAATCAAGAAAGAGGCAACTGAATTCGAAAAAGAGTCGCACCGGCACCTCGAGGAACATAAACCGCTCTCGCGGGGCTTAACAATGTTCCAGGTGGGCATCGCAGTGGGCGCTATTTCCGTTCTGACAAAGCGGCGGGCGTTTTGGTATGTATCCCTCGTTTTCGGGGCTATTGGAATCAGCTTCCTAATCTGGGGATTTTTTGCATAATATAGATTCCGTACCCGACAATCGCTGTCAATCTGCGGTATATGCGAAGCCGAGGGGCAATTGGGTCGGGTTCGCAATTGACATTCGGCCGCTGTTTTGGCATACTGACGACTTATAATACTCAAGGTCAAGGCCTTGATCGCACCTTTGCGGTTTCAGCGATCTCATCGCCGTGTAGTCATGCGATCAAAGCCAAACGGCAGGTCTTCATGAAACGTTTTGTCCGTACTATCGCTTGGCCCGTTGTCTGGTCGTTGGCGGCTTTGGCCGCCGGCCGTGCTCAGGCACAGGACTGGGCCCAGGAGATGTTCGACCATACGAGCCACGATTTTGGCACGGTTGCCCGTGGTGCAAAGGTGGAACACCGTTTCGGCGTCACGAACGTCTTCCTGGAAGACGCCCACATCGAGTCGGCTGAGGCGAGTTGCGGCTGCACGTCGCCCGAAGCGCCCGTACAGGTCATCAAGACCTGGCAAAAGGCTTACGTGGTTGTGAAAGTCGACACGGTGCGATTCGACGGCCAGAGGGACGTGACGATCAAGGTGAAGTTCGACAGGCCGTTCCCGGCCGAGGTGCAGTTGCACATCCATTGCTTCATCCGCAGCGACGTGGTCTTGCAGCCCGGGGCGGTACACTTCCGCACGGCGCAGGGCAAAGCCGCGCAGCAACGGGTGAGTGTCCGTTACGCTGGGCGGCCGGACTGGCAGATCCAGGGCGTCGAATGTGCCAACCCCGACATTACCGGCAAGGCGGTCGAGATTGCGCGTGGTGGCGGCATGGTGACCTACGATCTGACCGTGGACCTTTCGGCCCGCGCCAAGGCCGGCTACTTGCGCGACGAGCTGAATCTCATTACCAACGATGCCGATCCCCGCACGCAGCGCGTTCCGATTCCCGTCGAGGCCGTGGTAGTCGCCCCGGTGACCGTACACCCGTCGCCGCTGATCATGGAGCCTGTGGCGGCGGGAAACCTGCCAACTCCCGCGACGCGGCCGCTGCTGGTCGTCAGTTCGTCGCCGTTCCAGATCACCAGCGTGGAATCGACCAATCCGCTTTTCCGCTGCGATCTGCCCGCGGCGGGCGCGGCGACAATCCATCGCTTGCCCGTGGTCTTTCTGGGCGGCGACACGCCGGGCAAGATCAACGCGCGCATCCGCATCCAGACCACCGCTTCCGCGGAACCGCTGGAGGCCGAAGTGAGCGTCAACGTGACTCAGCCAGTAGCAGCAGGGAAGACGGCCGAAAGGAGATCGGCGGAGAGCAGCTCGGAGCCGGGCAAGCCGGTAGAAAAGCTGGTTGACCCGGTGTTCGGGCCTCCCGGCGCGGCAGCCAAGTCGCGATATTCCACCCAACAGGAGTTTTAGCCATGTTTCGTCATGCCTTACGCGCCACCGCGTTCACGCTGGCCAGTTTCGCCTCGCTATTGGTTGCCCTGGGAGCCGATAAACCGGCGCCGGCGGCCAAAGAGCTCTTCAACGGCAAGACCTTGGAGGGCTGGAAAGTCACCGATTTCGGCGGCGAGGGAAAGGTCGTCGTCCGCGACAAGACGATCATCATGGAACGTGGCAGTCAGATGACGGGCATCACCTGGTCCGGCGCCAAGCTGCCCCGCAGCAACTACGAGTTGACCCTCGAAGGAAAGCGGATCGAGGGCAGCGATTTCTTCTGTACGACGACCTTTCCCGTGGGCGACAACTACTGCTCGTTCGTCACCGGCGGCTGGGGCGGCAGCGTCATCGGGCTATCGAACGTCGATCACATGGACGCCTCAGAGAACCAGACCTCGCACAGCCGGGAGTTCAAACAGAACACCTGGTATCAGTTCCGCATCCGCGTAACGGACGAGAAGATCGAGGTCTGGATCGACAAAGACCAGGTCGTCGATCAGGCCCGCAAGGAGCATACTTTCGGCGTGCGCATCGAGTGCGACGCCAGCCGCCCGCTGGGCGTCGCAACTTACGACACGATCGGCGCCGTGCGGAACATCCGGCTGAAAGAGTTGAAGTAAATGGATGTGCAACACCACAACGTTACAATCCCGCGACGACTCGGCCCGCGAAAAACTCCGCGTGGCCATCGCCTCGCTCTTGGCAGCAACATTGCTGACCGTCCTGAAGCTGGTCGTGGGGGTCCTGACCCTGAGCTTGGGCATCCTGGCCGAGGCGGCGCACTCGGCCCTCGACCTGTTGGCCACCGGTGTGACGCTTTGGGCCGTCCACATGTCCGCCCGCCCGGCGGACCGCAATCAGAACTATGGCTACGGCAAGTTCGAGAATCTCTCGGCCCTGGTAGAAACGCTGCTCTTGCTGGCCACTTGCCTCTGGATCGTCTATGAGGCCGCGCGGCGGCTGTTCTTCCAGGAGCCGCCTGAAGTTGTTCCTAGTGTGTGGGCGTTCCTGGTGGTGATGCTCTCGATTGTCGTTGATTTCTCGCGCTCGCGGGCCTTGCAGCGGGTATCGAAGAAGTACCATAGCCAGGCCCTGGAGGCCGATGCGTTGCACTTCTCCACCGATATCTGGTCGTCATGCGTCGTACTCTTTGGGCTGCTTTGCGTGCTTGCCGCCAGGCATCTTGACGTTCCGAAGCTGGCCGCGGCCGACACGTTTGCCGCCTTGGGCGTGGCCGGGATCGTGGTCGCGGTGAGCCTGAAAATGGGCAAGAAGTCGCTTGCCGATCTCTTGGACCGCATCCCCGACGACCTCCGCGACAAGGTGGCGCAGGCCGCCGGGCAGGTGAGCGGCGTCGAGTCGGTCACGAAGGTACGCATGCGCCAAGCCGGATCGGAGGTGTTTGCCGACATCACGCTCTTGGTAGGCCACACGATCAGCTTCGAGCGGGCGCATGAAATTTCCGATGAGGCTGCCGAGGCTGTCCGCACAGTCGTGCCCGGCGCCGACGTGGTGGTACATGCCGAACCGCTGGCCCTGAGCAACCACGACATCACCACGCAGGTCCGTATTCTTGCCGCCCGCCGCGGTCTGGGGGCGCATGCCATCCGCCTTTACGAGGAGAACTTGCAACGCTGGCTGGAACTGCACTTGGAAGTGCCCGAGTCACTCACCTTGGACGAGGCGCACCGCCAGGCCACGCTGTTCGAGAATGACGTGCGCGGCGGCGTGCCGGGAGTCATGCGGATCGTCTCGCACCTCGAACCGGTGGGCGACAATACGGCCATCATCCGGGCCGAGCCGGCCGATGCCGCCGAAGTGCTCGCCGCCATCGACGAGTTCTTCCACGGCGATTCGTCCGTCGTGCAGGTTCACAACGTCAAGGTCCAGCGGGCAGGCGGAGAGACCCAGGTTTCCTTCCACTGCCGCTTCGATCCGCAGATGCTGATCGGCGACACCCACCATATTACCGTGGCGCTGGAGGCCCATCTCCGCGCCCGCGTACCCAAGGTTGGGCACATCGTGATTCACGTCGAGCCGCGGAAAGGAGTTTAGCCGCGCCGGCCGGGCCACGTCTCGGGCCGGATCCAGAAGCTATCGTCGCGTCCGCCGTAGTAACTCTCCAGCACCTGGTCCATCACGCGTGCGGTGCGGGCCGCTGTTGTGCCTGTGCTCGGGCATTGGCCTTGCCCGCACAACTGGTCCACGATGCTCTGGATCAGCGGCTGCTGGATGTGCGGCGGATTGGGAAGATCGAACTGCTCAACGCCCGCGGCGGTCTCCAGTCGCAGCGGCTCGTTGCCGAACACCGAAAGCGTCACTTCTCCCTTCGTGCCGGTAATCTTGATCTGGTCCTCGCGCGCCGCGTCGGCGAAGTTCCAGGAGCAGACCCCCAACGCGCCCGACGTGAACCGGCAAGACAGTGCAACCGCGTCCTCGACGTCATACGGCGAGGCGATGTTGGCGGAAATGCCTCGGACGCTTTCGATTGGCCCGAGAAGGAAGTCGAAGATGTCCAGGGCGTGACAGCCGAGGTCCAGGAAGATACCGCCGCCCGATTGTTCGGCTGTCACGCGCCAGGGCGGATTACTCGGATCGATATTCCGCAGGTAGATGTCGACGTAGACTTGGATTGCAGGCCGAAACAAGCGCAGCGCAGTTCCGGCATCATAGTTCGCCGTGCCGGCAGCATGCCGGAACTACGCTGCGATTGTTCCAGCCTACGCTAATACTATTTCCCACCGCTGAGAACATCAAGACTCTTCAAGAACTCCGCCGTGCGCCAGCCCCCTTGCACGACCCGCAATTTGCCGATTTCATGAGCCCGCTCACGATAGCCGTCGGGCAATTGCACGACCAACTCTTCGTCCGACGGCTTCTGCTCCTGGTCGGCGGCGAGGATCTGCTTGCGGATCTCGGCGACATACACCTTCTCTTGCGCCAATTGGAAACTCTCCCGCGTCCACTGCTTGGGGTCGCATTCCCGCGCCGCCCGTTTGCCTTGCTCAGTCAAGTCGACGTCGGCCAAGAGCGGATCGATTTGCTTCAATGCCCGCGCATAGGCCCGGCCGTACCGCTGGTCGAACGGTTCGTGGGGATCGAAACTGGCATCGGGGGCGGCGTCAGGCGCGGCATCCCAAAGGGCGTGCAGATTGCGCCCCTGGGCCAGATGGATGGCATTGCCGCCAGCGTCGCCGTGCGGATGGTCGAGAGGATTCAGCACGTGGGCCGTGAAGGCGGCCGTCCCATGCAAGGGTTGATGGATATCCCCCAGCGTGTGCAGCAACCAGCAAAGGGCCACTGCCTTTTCCGCGGGACTGCCGTGGACAAACCGCTGGCGATTGAAGGCAATCGCCTGCACGACGTTGCGGACTTTCTGCTCATCGCTGGGAATATCGGTCGATAGATCCTGGCCTGTGCGGGCCTTCTCTTCCAAGGCCTTCGTCCGTTCGCTGCTGGTCCCCTCGGCGACGATCAGCAGCGGCGTATCGATATAGTGCCAGATGCCGCGGTGATAGGATCCCTGCTTGTCCGCCACCGGCGGAAACGACGGCTGGTTCTCGCGATCGTTGCGGAGTTGGTCCGGCCAGACCGACGCCCGGCAGAGCAACCAGCGGGCCTCGCCATCTTCGCTCAAACCGCTTGGCATGGCTGAGGCAAAATCTTCGCGGTAACGCGGGTGATGCTTGAGGATGACCACAAGCCGCTTGACCGCTTCGGAAGGCACGTCGCCGGGCGACAATTGCTTGTAGGCCACCAATACGGTGAGCATGTGCCCGACTTCATGCCAGGCAAGTGAGGGCGACGCGACCAATGAGACTGCAAGAAATCCGGCGACAAACAAGCGACGATACATGAGCAAAGCCTTTCCAAGGTGAAAACGACAATGCTTGCAGCTTAACTTCGCCCCGGGGATTGTCAACGCCCCGCCGCAGGCCGCCACGCAATTTTGCCCGTCGCATTAAAATCGCGCAAGCCTACGGTTAGCAACGGGTTCAGATCCGGCATCCATCTTCATGCTTGCACAAACAGTACTCGAAGCTATCGACCAGGGCAATCCAACTGGCCTCGATGATGTTCTCACTGACACCCACAGTGCCCCAGACGTCGCTTTCGTCCTGGCTCTCGATGACCACGCGCACGCCGGCGGCGGTGGCGGCCTCGGAGTTGATCACGCGGACCTTGTAGTCCACCAGGTGCAGCTTGCGCAGGGCGGGGAAGTGACCATTGAGGGCCTTCCGCATGGCAGCGTCCAATGCGTTCACGGGGCCGTCGCCCTCGGCCACCTCGTGGCGGACCTGGTCGCCAACGCGGATCTTCACCGTCGCCTCGGTGCGGATCTCGCCTCGGGCGTTGGTCTCCACGTTGACGTGATAGCTGAGCCGCTCAAAGTGCGGGCGGAACGTGCCTTGGCATTTGCGCACCAGCAGGTCGAAGGAACCGTCGGCCGCCTCGAACTGGTAACCGGCATGCTCCAGCGACACGACCCGCGCGAGGATCTTGTCCATCAACGCGGCATCGTTGGGGATCTTGTGCCGGTGGGTCATCGCCACGAGGTTCGAGCGGCCGGACAACTCGCTCACCAGCACGCGGCGTTCGTTTCCAACGGCCTGCGGTTCGATGTGCTCGTAGGCGGACGTGTTCCGGGCGATACCGCTGACGTGCATGCCGCCCTTGTGCGCGAAGGCGCTCTTGCCCACAAACGGCTGGTGCGGGCGGAAATTCATGTTCAGCGTCTCATAAACGAATCGCGACAATTCGGTGAGATGCTCGACACCACCAGCCGCCAGCACTTCGTAGCCGGTCTTCTTCAGGGCCAGGTTGGCAATGATGGAGATCAAGTCGGCGTTGCCACAGCGCTCGCCGAAGCCGTTGATCGTGCCCTGCACGTGAACGGCCCCGGCATCGATGGCCGCCAGCGAATTGGCCACCGCCAACTCGCAGTCGTTGTGGCAATGGATGCCGACCGGCACGCGCACCGACTCGACCACATTTCGCACGGCCCTGGCGATGTCGTCGAGCATGCTGCCGCCGTTGGTATCGCAGAGGACGACCGTCCGCGCTCCGGCCTCGGCAGCCGCGCGCAAGGCGGCAATCGCGTAGGCGGCGTCGGCCTTCCAACCGTCAAAGAAGTGTTCGGCGTCGAAGATCACCTCGCGGCCGTTTTCCACGAGGTGGCCGATGCTCTCCCGGATCATGGCCAGGTTGTCGTCAGCGCTCGTGCGGAGCACCTCGGTCACTTGAAAAAGCGAGCTTTTGCCGACGATGGTGATAGTCTTGGTCTGTGAATCCAATAGCGCCCGCAGGCCCTTGTCTTCCGCGGCCTTGACGCCCTTACGACGGGTCATGCCGAACGCGCAGACGCGCACGTGCGTAAGCGGCAGTTCGCTGATGCGGCGGAAGTACTCGGCGTCTTTCTCATTCGAGGCCGGGTAGCCACCCTCGACATAATCGACGCCCAGGCTGTCGAGGCGTTGGGTGATGGCCAGCTTGTCTTGCAAGGAGAAGTTGATGCCTTCGGCCTGCGAGCCGTCGCGGAGGGTCGTGTCGTAGATTTCGATGCGGGGCATGGGAGAACGCGGGAAAGGGTGTACTGGTATGGGGGAGGCGATTCAACCAACGAAAAAGGCCCTCAGGCCATGACGGGCCTTAGGGCCTATGAATTCCTCGGTTAGAACCGAAAGCCCTAGGCCCCAGCCTCCCGAATAATAATACCCGCGACGACATCGCGACTTACGATGGCCAGCAGGCAATTCGGGTTGTGGGGATGAGCAAACATCGGTTCACTGATTGAGTATAATTGATATCTTATCGTTCCGACACGCCGGCGTCAAGTGCAGGTTTGCGGTTGCGATTAGAGGCTTTCCAGCTAACTGCCCGAGATTCTACGGTCATGCACAGCCCCGCTTGGGCGTGCCGGCGGGGTCCGTGCCGGCCTTCACCTGCTCGCCGCCTTGAGCCTCCACAGTGGCGGCAGCGGCATCCTTGAACCGCACCTCGTCTTCGTCCTCAGCGTCAACTTCAAAGTCGTCTACGTCCTGCTCGTCGTCATCCTCATCATCGAAGTCCTCGTCCTCTTCGTCGTATAAATCCTCTTCGTCGTCGCTCTCCTCGTCTTCCTCGGCGATGTCGGCAGCCGCACTTGGCCGCGGCTCGGTCGTGCGCCGCTCCGCGGGCGGGGCGAGCATGATCGTGTTGTTGCGCTTGGGCGGCTCGGCCGGTGCGATCTTCACCGATCCGCTGCCGCTCATCTCGGCCCACTGCTCCAAGGAGATGATGATCTCGCGGGCCTGCGAACCGTTGTACTGTCCTACAATGCCGTCTTCGGCCATGAAGTCGATCAGCCGGGCGGCGCGGCCGTAGCCGATACCCAGAGCGCGTTGCAGCAGCGATACGCTGCCGCGGCCCTCGCGGACCACGACATCGATGGCCGCTTCATACAGTTCGTCTCGGTCGGCGAACTTCTTGCCGCCGCCCTGGCCCTCGCCTTCGGCGGCCGTGGCCTTCAATTGCACAAGCTCTTTGACGAATTGCGGCTCGCTGGTGGCCACGGCCGCGATCACGCGATTGATCTCGTCGTCGCACAGGTACGTGCCCTGGCCGCGGAGCAGCGTGCTCGTGCCCGGCCAGAGAAAGAGCATGTCGCCGTTGCCCAATAGCTTGTCGGCCCCCATCTCGTCCAACACCACGCGGCTGTCCGTGCGGCTGGCCACCTGAAAACAGATCCGCGCCGGCAGGTTCGACTTGATCAGTCCGGTGATCACGTCCACCGTCGGTTTTTGCGTGGCCAAAACAAGGTGGATACCGACCGCCCGGCTCTTCTGGGCCAGGCGGATGATGTGCGTTTCCACTTCCTTGGCCGACGTCATCATCAAGTCGGCAAGCTCGTCGGCCACGATCACGATATAAGGCATGTGCGTGGGGATCTGGCGGCGTTCGTCGTCGCTTTCGGGCCGGATCCGCTCCATCAGCTCATCTTCGCCCAACTGGTTGTAGCCGCTCAGGTGCCGCACGCCCGCCCGGGCCAGCAAGTGGTAGCGCTCCTCCATCTTCTCCACGGCCCAGCCGAGAATGGCCTCAGCCTTCTTCATGTCGGTGACTACGGGGTGCATGAGGTGGGGAAGGCTCTTGTACTGGCTAAGTTCGACCATCTTGGGGTCGATCATCAACATGCGGACTTCGTCGGGCCGCCGCGTCATGACCATCGAGGTGATGATCGAGTTCAGGCAGACGCTCTTGCCGGTGCCCGTCCGTCCGGCGATCAGCAGGTGTGGCAGGGTCGACAAGTCGACCGTCATGGGATTGCCCGACACATCCTTGCCCAGGTAGACCGGGATTCGCATCTTCTGGACCTTGCCGTTGGCCTCCTCGATCACCTCGCGGAGGCGGACGATCTGCCGCGTGGTATTGGGCACTTCGATGCCCACGGTGTTCTTGCCGGGAATGGGCGCGACGATACGGACACTGGGCACGCGCAGGGCGATCGCCAGGTCGTCGGCCAGCCCCGTAATCTTGCTCAGCCGCAGCCCGGCCTCCAACTCGACTTCGAACTGGGCGATCACCGGGCCGGTCTGGATCTCGACCACGCGGATGTTGAAGCCGAACTCGCGGAACGTCTGTTCGAGGATCTTGGCCTTGCGACGAACATCGTTCTCCTGCTCGTCGAAATTGAACGACTCGCTGGGCAACAGGAGCTCGATACTGGGCAACTCGTAGTCGGCCGCGTTCTGCGGCGGTTCGTCGAGTTGCAAATCCTCGTCGGTCTTCGGCGCCTTGGGCTTACGGATCCGCAACAGCGAGGCCAGTCCGCCGCCGGTCGCTTCGGCGACAGTGGGTTCCGGCTGCGCAGGGGAAGGCGTTCCCGCCGGCTGCTCGGCCTTGTTCTCCGGCTGCGCGGGCGCAACCTCGGCGGCGGCATCCGGCCGGGCCTCGTCGCCCTTGCGTCCCTTGACCCGGACCGAGAGGATCTTGGCCCCGCCGGCGGTATCTGCGTCGGCCGGCTCATAGCCATCCAGGTCCGACTTGCGGCGCAGCCGTTTGGCCGCCGCCGCGCTGACTTGCAACATGCCTTGTCCGATGCCTTGCGCCGGCTTGCCGACAAGGAAGGCCACGATCTGCACGAGGAGGTAGTCGGTCGATAGCAGCAAACCGCCAATAATCAGGCTGATCGCCAGGATATAGGCCCCGACGGTGGCGAAGTTCATCTCCAACAGCCCGCGTCCCGCCGCGCCCAGGTATCCGCCGGCGCCGATCACCGGTCCCGGCGAGAGTTGTGGGGTGGCCATCGCGGCGAAGGTCGTCAGCCCCACCAACGAAATCAGCCATCCGCAAAGTCGCGTAAGGGGCTGCGTGAGGGGCCGGCGGGCCAACAACAGGGCATCCAGCACACCCAGCGAAACAACCAGGTAATAGGCCCCCAATCCCAGCGCGCCGAACAGGCAACGGCTGACGAAGGCCCCCGATCGACCGCAGACGTTGAGGATCTCTGCGTGTTGGGGGTAAACGAGCTTGCTGGGTGGGTCGCCAGGGTCGAAACTCAGCAGCGCAGCCGCCAAGAACGCCACGAGCGCAAGCAGGCCCAGGGCCAGCAGGTCCTTTTTCAGATCACGTTTTTCGAGCATGAGACGCGCAGACCGGAGTACTGGGGTCCCCTGGCGATCATCGCCGTTGGATCCTGGGCGCATCCATGCCCGATGGTAAAATCCTAGGTTGTCGCTTTCATTATCGACGCGGGATGGGCGGGGAAGTCAATAGGAAATCCAGGGCTGGAAGAGACAACTTGAAAGGGGCAGGCGAGAAGATCGGCATAATCGGAATACGCGGCAGCAGTAGGTCCCGCTTGCCGAGAGGGACTAATGTGCTTTGAACCGCGGGAGAAACTCCGTATTCTTCAACTGGGCGGCGCACAATAGTCCTTTCCGGCAGAAAGGACCTACTGCGTGTTACCAACATGTTACACGGCCGATCCGGAAAAACCGTTATAATGGCAGGATTGGCGGAAACTCTTCCCGCCCCGCATACGTCTATGTAGTGTGGGAATATGGTATAAGGGTATAGGACGATACCAGACCATACCCCTCCGTGGAGTTGGTCTAGTACCTCCGCAACCGCCGGCCCGGCCTGTCTCATCGTACGAGGAACCATTATGACGCTCAATGATCGTTCGCTCCTTTGCGCACTTGCCGTGTGGGCATCTGCCACTTTCTCGTTGACCACCGCGGCACCCGCTGCGGATGACGCGGCAAAACCGGCCGCGCCGGCCGATGCGGCCAAAGCCGATACCCCTAAGACCGAAGAGGCCGGCAAGCCAGATGCGGCCAAGGCCGATCGGTCGCTGCGCGAGCAGCAGATCTACATCCCCTACGAAAAACTCCGCGGTGTCTTCGAAAAGCATGGTCGCGGCGTCTTCCTGCCCTACGAAAAATTCGAGGAGTTGTGGAAGGCGGCCCAGGACAAGACTCGTCCTGCGGCAGAAGCCCTGCCGCCCGTGGGCGCGGTGATTACGGAAGTCGAGAACAAGGCAGTCGTGGGCAAAGACGTGGTGCAAGTCACGGCCCACGTGAAGATCGATCTCTTGACCGAGGGCTGGCACGAAGTCCCCTTGCGGCTGGCCGATGCGGCCTTGACGCGGGCGACCATCAAGGGCGAACCGGCCCGCGTCCTGGGCGGGGCGAATGAAGAGCATCGCCTACTGGTCGAGAAGAAAGGCAAGCAGCCGGAACAGATCGAGTTGCTGCTGGAATACGCCCGCGCGATCGCGCGGTCGCCGGGCCAGAACAGCGTGTCGTTCCAGGCCCCGCAGGCCGCCGTGAGTCGCTGGGAAGTCCGCATTCCGCAGGCCGGTGTGAAGGTAAATCTGCACCCGCTGATCGCCGCCACGGAAGTCCCGCCGGCCGCCGCAGCCGCCAAGCCGGATGACAAGAAGCCGGCGGAAGAAAAGAAGCCTGACGAGACCGTGATCTGGGCGTTTGTCGGGGCGGCGCCCACGGTGCAGATCGACTGGACGCCCAAGAGCGAAGGCGCCATGGGGCTGAAGTACGTGGCCAACGTGCAGGCCGAGCAGAAGCTTTGGATCCAGGAAGGCATCACGCGGACCAGTATCACCCTGAACTATGCGATCAGCCGCGCGGAATTGAAACAGATTTCCTTCGAGGTCCCGGCCGACTTCAAAGTAGTGAACGTGTTCGATCCTAACGTGCAGAAGTGGTCGGTCGAGCCGCTGGCCGCCGGTGCAACCGTGCAGACGGTCACGGCCGAGTTGTTCGAGCCGGCCAAGGACAAGCAGACCGTAGTCGTGGAACTGGAGAAGATCGCCGACCAGAAGCGGGTCGAATCGCTCAAAGTGCCCGTGGTGAGAGCCCTGAACGTCGACCGCCAGCAAGGTTTTGTGGTGGTCCAGATCGGCTCGGGCCTGAGGGCCGAATCAAGCAAGACCAGCGGCCTCTTGCAGGTCGATGCCAACGAGTTGCCGGTCGCGATGCGTACGGTCGCCTGGACGTTCGCCTATCGCTATGCCTCCGTGCCGTTCGCGTTGGAATTGGCGGTCGAGGAGGTCTCGCCGCGGATCACCGTCGATTCATTGGTCGAGGCCCGGCTGGAGCCGGAGAAGCTCACACTCGACCTGACGGCGTTCTACACGATCGAGCGGGCGGGCGTGTTCAAGTTGGAACTCGACGTACCCGAAGGGTTTGAGCTTCGCAGCGTTACGGGCAGGCAAGGGGCCACAACTGTCGCGCCGGGGATGCCGCCTACGGTCTGCGCGACGGCCGAGGTCGATTCGCATCACCTGGAGGGCGCGAAGAAGACCCACCTGGTCGTGAACCTGGCCCGCAAGGCCCTGGGCCGTGTCGGCCTGCACGTGCAGTTGCAGCGCGAAATGCCCGACACCAAGCTGCTGACGCCCACAGAAAAATCGATCGCAATCGACTTACCGCTGCCGCAACCCACGAAGGCCACGGTCGAGCATTCGTCCGGCAGGCTCGTGATTAGCGCCCCGGAGAGCCTGCGGGTCAATCCCGTCGAGCCCAAGGGCTTGCGGGCCGTGTCGTTCCAGGAGGCAATGGAAGGCATTGCTATGCCCGCCCCGCCGCCCGCCGGCAGTTCGGCGCCGCGCCCCGAACTGGCCTTCATGTTCACGCAGGAGCCGGTCACGCTGCACCTGGCAGTCGATCGCCGCAAGCCGCAAGTCACCGTCCGCCAGTTGCTCGTGGCGCGGATCGACGAAGGCGTAATCAAGTATCAGGCCACCTTCTTCTATTCGATCCATTACAGCGGCGTGAAGTCGCTCCGCATCGATGTCCCGACGGACGTGTCCCACGAGCTGCACAACAAGACCCCGGGCATTCACGAGAAGACCGCGGACTTGGAGAATAACATGGTGGCCTGGAGCCTGGTGGGCGATGGCGAACTGCTGGGCGACGTGCAGATCAATCTGGTGTGGGATCAGAAGCTCGACAAGCTCGACGTAGGCAAGGATATGGAGGTTGTGGTGCCGCACCTGACGCCCCGCGAGGTCGATCTGGCCTGGGGCCAGATCGCGCTGGCCAAGGCGGAAACGCTCAACTTCCAGGAGGGCGAGAAGCTTAAGGGCTTGCGACCCATCGATCCGCAGCGCGAGCTGACGCCGCCCGTGAACGGTGCGACCCGGGCCTTCGAGTTCCTCGACGAGTGGACGCTGCCGCTCACGATCACCCGTTACGAGTTGGCCCAAGTGAAGCCAACCAGCATCGATCGCGCGGTTTGCCGCATGGTGGTTACGCCCGCCGGCGAGATCGCCGTGCAAGCCGTCTATCGTATCCGCAGTGTGAAGAAGCAGTTGGCCGTGCAACTTCCTGCGGAAACCAAGCGGGAGTTCGATCCATTCTGTGTCAATGGCCGGCCGATCGACTTGCAGAAGGGCCAGGGCGATGCGCTGGTCGTGCCCTTGGGGACGACCCGGGCCGACGAACCCTTCGTCCTCGAGATTCGCTATACCTTGACGAGCGGGAAGGCCTTTTCGCTGCCTACGTTCCTCGACGACGCGGCGGTGCAAAAGGTCTACCTTTGCGTCTTCGTGCCTGCCGCCCAGGATGTGCTGGGCACGTCCGGGTCCTGGACCGAGGATTTTCAGTGGGATTGGGGAAAGCAGCACCGCTGGATGCCCGTCAGCCCGGACCTCAAGGAAACGCATGAAAAACTTGTAGACTGGGTTTGCGACGGCAACAACGGGGCGGCAGGCGCTGCCAAGACATTCCATTTCGACGGCACGCCGCTGGTCTTTTCCACCCTGCGGCCGGACCCGCAGACCAACGTGCGGCTATGGACGCTCGATCACCAGGCGCTCGATGCCTGGATCTTCGGCATCGTGCTGTTAGGCGGCGTCTTGCTGGTGCGGACTAGCGCGGCCCAGCGCGTGCTCGCCTCGGCCATGCTGGTTGTCGTCCTCGTCTTTCTGGGCGTCTTCTGGCCCACGCTGTCATTGCACGTGTTGGGCTGTCCCTTGTTCGCGGCCGTGGCCATCGTGCTGCTCTTCTGGGGCATCGTGGGCATGTTCCGCTTGCGGCAGCCGCTGGGAGCTTTCTGTACGGGGCTTAGTACCGCCTGGTCCAGCCGGGTTGTTGCCCGCAAGGCCGTCGTCGAAAAAGCCGCGCCGCCACCAGAAACCGCACAGGACCCGCAGTCCGCGCCCGCCGCGCAAGACGGAGGTGCGAGCCATGACTAAGTTGATCATTCTCGCCTTCTGCGCAACCGCGGTGGCACACGCTGGAGTTCCCGCGGCCGAACCGCCGACAACCACCCGCGAGATCTACGTGCCCGTTTCCGACCTGAAGGTCCTCTTGGAAAGCGAGCCGCACCGCGTGCTCCTGACGCGGCAGGAATACGACGAACTGCTGAAGAAGGCCAAGAAAACGCCAGAGACGCACGTGCCCCACGCCAGCCTGCTCGTTTCCTCGGACTACGAGATCGTGGTCGAGGACGGCCGCGCGAAGCTGCACGGCACGATCGCCATCGACGTGCTGGACGACGGTCTGCAGGCGGTTCCCTTGGACTTCGGCGGCGTGGGCCTCCAGGCGGCCCGGCTCGACAACCAGCCCGCGCCCCTGGGCCACGCGGCCGACGGGCGGCTGAACCTGCTGGTCGCCGGCAAGGGTCGGCACCAGTTGGCGGTGGACATGATCGCGCCCCTGGAAATGAACTCCGCCCAGCAGTGCCTGCGGTTCCGCGTGACCAACGCCGCAGTCGGCCGCTGGCGGCTCACGGTCCCCGGCGATGTCGAGATCAAGAGCGGGGCCGATGTCGTCTCGCGCAAGGTAGACGGCGACGCTCCCGATGCGGATAAAGCGGCCAGGTCCACCCGCTTCGAGCTGCTGCCGCACTCCGGCGATACGGCCATCTTCATGTCGCTCAACAGCCACCTGCAACGCGACGAGCAGGCCGTCGCCGCCCGCTGCGTGTTGTTCGACGAGGTGACCGAGGCCTATGAGAAGCTGCACGCCACGGTAACTCTCTGGATCCTGCATCGCGCGGTCGACCACTTCCGCCTGGTCGTTCCCGAGGGCTTCGAGATTACGGAGATCAACTCGCCGCTACTGGCCCGCTGGAAGGTGGCCACCGAAGCCGGACGGAAGATCGTCAACGTATGGCTCCGCGAACAAACCACCGATACGGTCGTACTCTCCCTGGTTGCCATCAAGACGCCCAGCCGCTTAAAGGACTGGCGGATGCCGCGGTTGGAATTGCTGCGGTTGGGATTGCTGGACTACGTGGGCCAGGTCACGGTGTTAGGGGTTCTGGTTCAAGACTCCCTGAAGGCTGAATCGCTCGCTGTCGACGGCGCCTTGATTCCGGTCGATACGATGGTTCTCGCCGCGGCCCTGCCGGCGTCGCTCGTGCAGCCGGAGCCGGGCGCGGTTCCGCTGCGCTACATTGCCGCTTACTACGCGCCGCAAGTTGATTACAAGCTGACGGCCGATTTCCGCCACACGCCCGCCGCGCTGGCCGTGACCACGAATCTGCTGCTGAACATCCAGGACAAGGGCTGTGAGGTCCAAGGCGGGTTCGCCCTGCTGCCTGCCGCGGAAAAACGTTTCAGCTTCGACTTCAGCGTGCCCGCCGGGTGGTCAGTGACCGAGGTCACGGCTCCCGACAAGTCGCCGTTGCCGATCGAACGCTATGTGCATGAGAAGCTTCCCGGGCGGGTCCACGTCAAACTGCCGCAGGGAATCGCCCCGGGGCAAGTCTATGGGGTCGGCTTCCGCGCCCGCTCCACGCCGCCGGGCTGGCTCGACACGTGGCGCAGTCAGTCGGTGGAGTTCCCCATGTTCCGCGTGGCCGACGCCGAGCGCGACGAAGGCGCGGTGGCGGTAACGGCCGACGAGGATATGGAAGTCAAGGCCGACAACGTGGAGCGGCTCGTGCCGATAACCGCCGCGGAGATGGCCCGCTTCGGCCTGGCCAGCGGCGCGACGAGCCTGGCCTTTCGCTACGAAGGCGCCGCGGGCAAGGCCACGATTGTCGCCAATCGCGTCAAATCGCGGGGAACCGCGCGGACTTTTGCTTTCTTCCAGATCGCGCCGGAAGTGATCAAGGCCCATTATGTGGTCATCTATACGATCGAAGACGCCAAAACCCGGCGGCTGGCCCTCTTGCTGCCCGCGTCCACTCCGGAGAAACTCACGATCAGCGGCCTGAACGGCGTGAGCGTCAAGGACTACGTGCCCGAGCCGGCCGGCACCATGCGGCGCTGGAATGTCTTGTTGGACGACGCCCGCCGCGACGAGGTCCGCCTGGCCGTTGATTTCGAAATGCGTCGCCAACTCCCCTCTCCCTCCGGGAGAGGGGCAGGGGGTGAGGGCAGTACAGATGTCGGCGCGGCGAAAACTCCCTCTCCTTCGGGCAAAGGGGCCACTCAACTCCCCTCTCCCTCTGGGAGCGGCCGACCGCAACTCCCCTCTCCCTCCGGGAGAGGGGCAGGGGGTGAGGGCAGTACCGCCGCCAAGCTCACTGAGTTAAAAGATTTCGCCCTGCCGTTATTGACGGCCGCCGACGTGGTTTACCAGTCGGGCAGGGTGGCCATCGAGGGCGAAGGGGAGCTTGGCGTGGACATACACACCAAGTTGCGGCGTGCCGACGTGGGAAAGTTGGCTATCGCCAGATACACCCCCGCGAGTCTCGATCTGAATCCGAAACAGCCCGGCGACTGCGGGCCCAAAGCATCGCCCATGCGGTTCCTGGGCGCTTACGAGTTTGTGGGCGATCCGCCCAAGCCGGAGGAGTTGACGGTCGATGTCTACCGGAATCCCAGCTACGCGCTGACGCCGGCCATCGTCCAGCGGGCGCGGCTCACGACATTCCTCTCGGCGGACGGCTGGAGCCAGACCAAGGCCAGCTTCGAGCTCCGCACCAAGGCCCCGTACCTGGAGATCGAATTGCCGGAAAATGCCACGCTCTGGTCGGCCGTGCTGGAGCAACAACCGCAGCCAGGCCAAGCGACCGCGCCAATCATCACGCCGCTGAAGCCGCAGAAACGAGGCGGGGTCTGCCTGATCGGCCTGCCGGCCGATGCGAGCGGCGCGGCGCGGAGTTTGCAACTTGTCTATGAAGCTCCCGTGCAGAGCCTGGCCAAGGCCAGCCGCTTGAGCCTCAGCGCGCCGCGCCTGCTCTACCGTGCCAGCCGCGACGCCAAGCAATCCACGGAGATTCCGCTGGTCAACATCCAATGGACCGTGACCGTGCCGGACGGCTACGAGGCCGTTGCCACCGACGGCACGCTGGAGGCCAAGCCCATCGCGCGACCGGTACCCGCACCGCTGGTGGTGGCGGGCGGATTGTACGAACTGGCCGGCGGAATTCATGAACTCGGCTCCGCGATGTCGCCGGCGGCTGCGAAGTCGAAGGCAGAGAACAAAACTAAGCAAATTGGAATGGGGTTCCAAGATTACGCGTCCACTTTCGAAAACAGTTTCGAAAGCAAGGAGGCACGGGTACAATCACCGCAGTTCACGTCACCTACGCGCCGCAAGGCGCTGAGTCAGAACATAGACGCAGCAGATATGGACACCGCTGAGAGGGGTGAAGCCGAAAAGGCCGAGGAGAGCAAGACAGTAGAGATGCCGAAAGCCGATGCCAAGCCTGCTGAGGCTCGGCCGCCAACGGATGCCGCTGCTCCTGCGGCACCGGCTCCGGTAGCCGGGCCGAAAATCGGCGAACTTAGTGGCGCTGGGTCTCTCACGCTCGGAGGTCTCGCGCATTCATCGACAGCCCCTGCTCCCGCGCCCGGGCTTCCCCCCGTAGCGTTGGGCAATGGCACACTCGTAATAACCCCCACGCCCGCACCGGCTACCGTTCCGGTCATGCCGCTACCGCCTATAACGACGCCGGCAACTCCCAGTGATGGCGGTTTTGCGTACGAAGCCACAACTCATGCCCCCGCGGCCGTTGCTACGCCAGCACCACCCGCCCCTGCACCGGCCGTTGCCGCGCCGCCGCCCGCGCCGCGGGCTCCCGCTAGCGAAGCAAAGCCGGATGTCGAACACCCGATGGACGTCGCGCGGAATCCCGGTGTCGCGGCTGGCAAACCGGTCTATCAACAGCGCGGCATTGCAGAGGCAGTAGGAGACTGGGGTGTCGCAGTTGGCAAACCGGTCTATCAACAGCAGGACCTTTCCGGTTTCCGTAGCCTCAACATCGATGTGCAACAAGCCCAGATGGATGGCCGCCAAGTGCTGACCTTCAACAGCCTGGGCGCCAGCCCGCAGGTCGGGATCACATTGGCCCGTCGTAATCGCAACACATTCTTGACCTGGGGCCTGGCCCTGGCCGTGTTCGTGTTGGGGATGGCCATGACCCGGCGGCCCGTGCGGCAGAAAGCGGCGTTTGTGCTGGTACTCGCCCTGGCCTCCGCGCTCTTGCCCCTGGCCTGGGACACCGTGAGTTTCGCCAGGATCTGCAACGGCGTCTTCTTCGCCGCCAGCCTGCTAGTGCCGTACTACCTGCTTGCCGGACTTATTCGCTGGATACTCCAAGGGCTGCGCGCCCTTGCCAATCGACTGACCGGCCCGACCTCGGCCTCGGCTGCCGCCTCGATCGTTCTGGTCCTGGCCATTTTGCTCTCGGCCGCTGCGCAGGCCCAGCCGCAGCCCGCGGCCCCGGAGCCGCCGGTGACCGTGCCCGAGGACGCGATCATCGTGCCTTACGACGTGAAGTCGCAGACGGGTATCCAGGACGCCAATCGCCTGCTGGTCCCCTACGAGCGCTACGTCGAGCTATGGAACCGCGCCTATCCCGACAAGAAGATCGACGCCCACCCCGCGCCGCTTCCCTACGCCCTCTCGGGTGCAACCTACAGCGCCGTGCTGGAAGGCGAGGAAACGCTGAACATCAGCGGCAAGCTGCAAATCGACGTGTTGGCTGAGGGCTACATCTCGATTCCGCTCGGCCTCCGCGGCGGCGTGCTGGCCAACGCCGAGTTGGACGGCAAGCCGGCCCGGCTGAAGGTCGTCGCAACGGATGGGTCCCCCAATGTACCCGGCACACGCCGTGTGCCGATGAAATCCGGCGGCACACGGAGTGCGCCGGATACGATGGACGCAACGCTCCTGGTGATCCAGGTCTCCGGCAAGGGCACACACAAGCTGGCCTTGGAAGCCCGACTCAAGCTCGACCACCTGGGCGGATGGCGCGGCACCCGCGGAAGTCTGCCCACGGCCCCGGCGGCAACAATCACCCTCCGCGTGCCGCAGGCCCAGACCGAGGTTCGCCTGGGTCAGGCCGTCGACCGCCGCAGCCATGAAACGCAGCGGCCCGACGAAACCCTGGAGACAGCCCTGGGAACTGACGGGGCCTTGCAGGTGCAGTGGCGGCCGAAAGTGGCGGAGGGGGAGGTCGATCGCGGACTGACCGTGCAGAGCGCCGGCCTCTTGGACGTGCAGGAAGACGGTCTGCGCATGGGCCTGCATTTCCAACTGGAATTCCGCCGCTCGCAGCGCGATACCTTCACGCTCTTGCTGCCTGCGGACTTCCTCGTGGAAAAGGTAGCCGGCGGCAATGTCCGCGGTTGGAAGGTCCGCCGCGAGGCCAAGAAGCAGACCGTGGATGTCAGCCTCTTGAAAACCGCCAAGGATGCCGAGCAATTCAACCTCTTCCTCTCGTGCAACGGCAAGGTGGGGCAGGCGCTGCTGGATTCGTTCGTCGTGCCCATGGTCACCGTCAGCGGCGCGGCCCTCTCCAGCGGCCAGTTGACCATCCGCCGCAGCCCCCTGCTGGACCTCCGTACCACGGAACGTTCGGGGGGCGTGACGCGGACCGACCTGGGAGCGCTTCCCGACCTGAGCGGCGGACCGGCCACCGAGGAGAGCGTGTTGGCCATCCGGCCCTACGAGGCCTATCACTTCCCCACCATGCCCTTTGTGCTGCGGCTGAGCGCTGCGCGCGTGCTGGCCGACGTGACCGCCGAGGCCCAAACGAGCGTCCGGCTCGACCCAACCGAACCTGGCTTGGAAAGCAAGATCGTCTTCCACGTCGGCCAACGCAAGACGTACGGTTTCGAGATCGCCCTGCCGGACGGTCTGCGCTTGCCGGAAGTGACGCTGCCCTCGTCCGGGATCTGGTCGATCGAGAAAGTGCCGCCCCAAACGCCGCAAGAGAAGCCCCGCAGCGTGCTGAAGATTTTCTTGCAGCAGGGTGTCCTGGGCGACCTGGCAGTGATCCTGCGCGGCAAGCTGCCCGCCTTGGATGGGCAAGAACTCTCGCTGCCGCGACTGGACGTGCTGGGAGTCAAGCGGCAGGAAGGGCAGATCGCCGTGCAGACCGACGAGGCATTTAGTGTCCAAGCCCGCGAACTGCGCGACTGCCGGGAGACCGAACTGGAACGGGTCGCCGCCTGGCTCGACCCGCAGTTGCGGGCCGCCACGCGCCTGGCCTTGCAGTACACAGGCGGCGCGTATGCCGGTAAGCTGCGGCTGACGCCGCGGACGCCCGAAGTGGCCTGCGACACGGTCACCAACGTCAAGATCACCGATCGCGCCATCGAAGAGACGATCGTTCTCAACTACACGATCAGCAACGCGGGCATCCGCGAGTTGAGCTTTCTGTTGCCGGCCTCGATGGCCGACGCGCGGATCCTCGCCAACATGCTGAGGCGGAAGACGGTCTCGCCCGTCGATCCCAAGGCCACCGGCAGCCCCGTGCGGGTCCACCTGGAGTTCCAAGGCGACGTGATGAACGAGTTGTGCGTACAGGTCCAGAACGATCGTCTGCTGACACCCGGTACGCCCGAAGCGCCGAACGTTGCCCCGCTGCCCACCTTCGAAAACGTTGCCGGCCGCGGGGCCGACTCCCTGCGGCACCAATGGGTCGTGCTGGAGACCGCCAACCGCGATGAACTGATCGAAGTGTCGCAGGGCTTGCAGACCTTGGGCCGGCAGCAAGCGCAGTGGCAGACCTTGATCAAGTATTTGGGCTCCGATCAGTTTTACAAGGCCTATCTCGTTCAGCCTGGCGCAGCCAAGCCGCAGTTGGGCTTCTATCTGAAGAGTCACGAAGACGTGGAGACGGCCGGGGCGCGGATCGACCTGGCCCTGACCACGATCGTCCTCGATGCCAACGGCGCCTACCGCGCGAAATTGGAATTGAGCGTCGATAATTCCTCCGAGCAGTTCCTCGACGTGGAACTGCCCGAGGGGGCGACGCTATGGGCTGCCCAGGTCGCCGGCGAGCCGGTCAAAGCGGGCCGCCTGCCGGGCGCTGCCGATGACCGCCACGTGCTGCTGCCGGTGCGGAAGACGGCCAAGGGAGACCTGGACTACCGCGTCGTGCTCAAATACGGCGGCAAGACGCCTCCACTTTCCTTCTTGTCCGACGTGCAGTTCCCCTTGGTGCGGCATGTGATGCCCTATCCGTCGCCGGCCGACCGCAGCATCAACATCGAGCAGAGCCAGGTGAAGGTCTACGTGCCCAAGTCGCACCGCTGGTTCGATTTCGGCGGTACGATGCATCGGACGGAGGACGAGGCCGAGCTGGCGGCAGGCCGCATGGCCGCCTTCAATAAGGAGGGCCAGCGGCTGCTCGAGGCCACGCACGACAACGATCCTTTCACCCGCATCCGCACCGCCGAAAACCTGAAGAACTGGCTGGCCGAGTCGCAGAAGGCCCAGCAAGACGCCGGCCGCGTCAGCAACAAGGAGCTGCAGAGTCAACTCAGCGCCAACTCCAGCGTGACCCAGCAGGCCAACGATGTCTTGAAGTCGGCCGGCGGCGAGGTCCAAGAGGGCGAATCGACGGTCGACAACCGCCAGCGGCTCAACGCTTTATACGAGAAACAGGTGACTGTCAATGGGAACAGCACGCTGATCCTTGCCGGCAACAATACGTACAACGGTGGAACGACCGTCAACGCCGGTACGCTCGTGGCGCAGAACCCGGTGGAGTTCAATGGGAACTGGATCGAGCGAAACAATTTCAACAACCCTGGCACGCTTGTGGCCCAGCCGGCTGGTCAGCCGAACGGATCGACCGCGGCAGCCGCTGGTGCCTCAACTTTTAGCGGTGTCATCTCCCAGTCGGCCGGCGCAGGGCTGACCATGGCAGGCCCGGGAACGCAGGTGCTAAGCGGTGCCAACACCTACAGCGGCCCAACCACCATCAGCGCCGGACAATTGCCGCTGGCAAACCCTAACTTGGCCAACGGCCGGATCATCCTCAACAACGATCAGCAGTCTGGCGGACAGGCAAATTTCGGTATCACCAATGGGTTTGCAAATCCCTCCGTCAACTATGGCGCGCAGCCCGCTTTCGCCCAAAGCATAAACCCAGCGCAGATGGCCAACATGGCGCCGCGTGTGCCGCAGTCCTACAGCTCCCCTGTCCCGGGACCGGTGGCGCACGGATCGGGGGAGCAGGGGGCCAAGCCCGCACCGGCGCAGCAGCCGCCTGCTCGCCAGAGTGGCGGGCGCGACGAACAGAAACGGGAACTGGCCGAGTACCAACAGAAAGTGTCGATGGCGTGGCGCTCCGGTCAGTCCCAAGGGCAACCGCAGGGGTCAAAGTACAACGATGACAGCAATCTCTTCGATCGTAAGGGCGGCGATAAGCCCGCGCCGCCTCCTGCCAAAGCCGCAATAACGGGAAACTTTGACATGCTGGTGGACCTTAGCAATACGGGTTTAGTGCTGGACGGCTCGGGTCCCACGGCTCCCGCCGGCCTGGCGAGCCTCGATTTCGAATTGCCCACGGATAACAGTCTCTACGAACTCTTCCGCTTTACGACGCCGCGCGGCGATGCCGAGCTTTCCGCCCGCACCGTCAGCAACAGCACGCTCGTCAGGCTGGAATTGCTCTTGGGTATTGTGGCGGCGGGGCTGGCGGTGTGGGCCGCCTTCGCGCTGATCCGCCGCGGGGTCTTGCGCGGGTTCTGCCATCCCCTGGGCGCTGTTGTCTTGATCGTTGCCGGGCTGGTATCGCTGATCGCCAATGTGCTGCCCTATGCCGGGCTGCTTGCCCTGCTGGCCGGCATTGTCTTGCTGATCGCGCGTTTGTTCGGCTGCTGTCGTCGCAAGGTGGCGGCGTAGAGCACGCTTGAAGGGAAACTGTAGGGTGGGCCGAGCGTGCGCAAAAGTGGGTTCGTGCGGAAAAAGTGATTGGCGTGGAACTGTCCGGTGTTGTTCCGTAGGTAGAAGCTGTCACTTGTCGCGTAGCGACGCTATGATGGTGGCCGTGGGTTGCAACCCACGGACCACGGTCTCGCACACCCTTTCGTCCGTCGCGTAGCGACGATTGAAAATGGACCGTCGCTACGCGACGGAGGAGATATGTACGCATCGCCAACCGTGGGTTGAAACCCACGGCTACCATCGGCAGTCGCTACGCGACCAAGTCCGCCCGACAGCGAAAGGAACGAAACCGGGATAAACCGCAATGGCCTCAGCCATGTTGATTTTGCACAGACCAGCGTGGACCGAGTGAAGCGAGTGCCACCAATTTCGAGCAAGCCGACATTGCATCTCATTCCCCGCACGTTGCCGCCAGCTCGCGAAGGTACTCGATGGCCTCGCTTAGCTCCGGGGCCTCGACCCCGCACTGGCGGCCTTGGCGATCGCAACGGGCCAGGAGCTTCAACTCCTCGAAATCCTCCGAGGCCTCCAGCCGCCGGCGGGCGCGGACGCCCAGCCCGCCGTCCAAGAGATCCTGGCCCTGCATGTGATGCGCAATCAACCAGGCCGTGCGCGGCGTGATGTGTTCCGCCAGGGCCTCCAGGCCCGCGGCCACATGCTCGTGACGATCGATCGCCTTGCCCACGTCGTGCAGCAGGGCGGCCAAAAGGAACTCCTCGTCGTAGGGAAGTTCGTCGCGGGCCAGGTCGAAGACCTGCAGACTGTGATACAGGGCATCGCCCTCGGGATGGTAGTGGGGGCTTTCCTTGACGTTTTCCAGCGGCAGCAGCAGGATCTCGTAGATCTGGAAACGGTCGACCCGGCTCTCGGCCTCCAGCACTGACTGGTCCAGGGCGACACCCGGGTATTCGCGGGCCAGAAACTGCTCCAGTTCGGCGATGCTGGCCCGCTCGATGGCCTTGCCTGTGATCGAGCTTTTGAAGACGAAATGGGCCTTGTTGGCGGCGTAGATGGTCAGTTCGAAGGGGAAGCGGTCGCTGACGTGGATATGCACAAAGATCCGCTCTTCGCCCTGCTTGCGGACGCGTTTTCGCTCGGTCTCGTAGGAAAGCCCCGACTCGTCGAGGACGGCGGCCACCGACTCGATGCTGTCGGAGAAGAGGTGCAGGTCGATGTCGGAACCGCGGCGGATGTGGCCGGTCAACGTGCTGCCGATCAGCCGCGGGCGGAAGGCCTTCAAAAGCCGCATCATGCGCAGGGCCTCCAGGCGCATGTCGCGGAGGTTGTCCGTCCGCTGCTGGCCCTCCTGGAGTTGCGCCCAGACCTGGATCTGGTCGCGAATCTCGCGGTTGCTGGGCAGATCGCTCGGCTTGAAGTCGCCGCGCGTGAGGCGGCGGGCGGCTTTGAGTTTTGCGCGGAAGTATTCGGTTTCTTCGCGCTCGTACATCAGCCGGGCGGCGTCACAAGCCACCTGGCGACGAAGCTTGTCGCTGGACATCCTTTGGCGCCGTACATAAGCGGCGCGCGATGGGGGGAGGGAAACATTGCGTTTACATAGAGCATACATCCGCCACAGCGGAAAGGCAAGGGTACCGTGCGAGATTCCTGCAGCTTACTCGGACACGGGAAGGCCCAGGAGCCTTGCCTGCGCCTGCACCTTGGCACGGAAGTCCGCCGCATTGGGACCAGAACGGCACTGCTGTAACGCCGCCACGATCTGCTGCGCCTTTTTCACTTCAGTTTCCGCAACGCGCTGCTGGTACACGGTCCGATCAAGGTCGTAATCCGCTCGGTTCCGTTCATTTCTCAACGTCTCCAGGTCATCCGCGGCCTCGCCAGCGTTCGCTTCGCCGTAGTCTTGCAGACAGTAGGTTGCCTTTGCATGCACTTGTTCGCCCTTGGGTAAATGGACACCCACATCTTCGAGCAAACGGCGTGCGACATGAAAGGCGCCGTAATATGCGCGGCTAACCGCACTGCGGTAATGCGCTTCCGTCGCGCCGGAGGCCAACTCAGCGGCCAGTGTCAAGAACTTTTCGCCGTTCATTCCCTGTAATCCATGGCGATTGAGAATATGCGCGGCGCACGCGGAATCGTGGCATGCAAACGTCGCGACCAACGCTTATCCTTGTCCAGAAGGTCGTCAACGCTTCCGGTCACCGGCACATCGAAGATGATATGCACAAAGTCAGAAATTTCGGGATCCGGCACGACACGCGCGTCCGAAAAACCGCCAAAAATCTCCAGGGTGAATGCGATCACCGTGGCGAGATATTGGCCGACGCCTAGACGCTCCGCGGTGGCGCGCACCTCTTCCGAAATGGCAGGAGGCGGCGGAACGGCTAGAACGCCCCGTACTACTCCGGGGTCAAGTTGGTTCGTACTCATCGTGAGTCCATTTCTAATTGGAAAGATACTACATGGAGGATACACGCGCCGAGACGGGAACGCAAGTCAAAGGCGGCTTTGATCCAAGGCTCATCCGCCGCATGTCTTGTCAAATGGCCCATTCCAGGCTATTTTGTGTCAAATAAGAAATGTTTGTGACAATCGCCTGTCACCGTCACGGAACCATTGATTGCAGCGATACCATGCCCCAATACATTCTCGCCCTGGACCAGGGTACCACGTCCAGCCGGGCGATTGTTTTCGACCAGGCCGGCCAGATCGTCGCCTCGGCCCAAGCGGAGTTTCCGCAGATCCTGCCGGCCCCCGGCATCGTGGAACACGACCCCGAGGCAATCTGGTCGTCGCAATTGGAAACGGCCCGCACGGCCCTGGCCCGGGCATCGCTGACCGCCGCTGACCTGGCGGCGGTGGGCGTGACCAACCAGCGGGAGACGACGATCCTCTGGGACCGGCACACTGGCCGGGCCGTCGCCCCGGCAATCGTCTGGCAGAGCCGCGTGAGCGCCCCTATCTGCGACCGCCTCAAGGCCGAGGGCCTGGAAGAGACCTTCCGGGCCAAGACCGGCCTGGTCCTGGACGCCTACTTCTCCGGCACGAAGATCACGCACTTGCTGGACACGTTCGACGGCCTCCACAGCCGCGCCGAACGGGGCGACGTGCTATTCGGCACGGTCGATGCGTGGCTCCTCTGGCGGTTGACCAGCGGCCGCATCCACGCCACCGACTACAGCAACGCCAGCCGCACGCTACTTTACAATATCCACAGCTTGGATTGGGACGACGAACTGCTGCGGATCCTCCGCGTGCCCCGCGCCATGCTACCGATGGTGCGGTCGTCGAGCGAGGTCTACGGCCAAACCGACGACCAGTGGTTCGGCGGCCCGGTACCCATTGCCGCCGTGGCCGGCGACCAGCAAGCAGCCACTTTCGGGCAGGCCTGCTTCTCGCCCGGCATGACCAAAAACACCTACGGCACGGGCTGTTTCCTACTCATGAACACGGGCCGCGCGCCGGTCGAGTCGCGGCATCGCCTGCTGACCACGATCGGCTGGGGGATCGGTGGCAAGATCACCTATTGCCTGGAAGGTTCCGTGTTCGTGGGCGGCGCGGTGGTGCAGTGGCTTCGCGACGGCCTGGGCGTGATCGACAGTTCGGCGGAAGTCGAGTCGCTCGCCGCGCAGGCGGCCGATACCGGCGGAGTCTATTTCGTGCCCGCGTTTGTCGGCATGGGCGCGCCCTATTGGGACCCCTACGCCCGCGGCGCGATCCACGGCATCACTCGCGGCACGACCGCCGCGCACCTGGCCCGGGCAGCGCTGGAGTCGATGGCCTATCAAACCCGCGACGTGTTGGAGGCGATGCAGAAGGACGCCAACATCGAGTTGGCCGCCTTGAAGGTCGACGGCGGGGCCTCGGTCAATCACCTGCTGATGCAGTTCCAGGCCGACATCCTGGGCGTGCCCGTCTTTCGACCGCAGGTGGCCGAGACGACCGCCTTGGGGGCGGCATACCTGGCCGGACTGGCCGTGGGCTACTGGCAAGACATGGACGAATTGACACGGAACTGGGCCATGCAGTGCGAGTATCTGCCGCGGATGGCCCGCGCCGACCGCGATGCGAAATACGATCGCTGGCTCAAGGCCGTGGTCAGGTCGCTCGGCTGGGCGGAGCGAGTAGAATAGAACTATGGCCAACAAGTACGAACGTCGCCGCCGCAATCTGAAAGAACCGCCGGCCCGGAGGGAGAATCCTTACGTCTCCCCGCGAACATCGCCGCTGAGCGGCCGGCGGACCGTTTCGCAACCTCTGGACAGCGACAGTCAGCGGGCGGGCCGCGGAGTGGTCGCTGCTATCTGCTGCCTGCTCGTGCTAGGCACGCTGGCCGTCTTCGTGCAGACGGCGGGACACGGATTCGTCAATTGCGACGACAACGAATACGTCTACGATAATCTGCACATCCAGCACGGCCTGAACTCCGCCAGCGCGCGGTGGGCGATTACCCAGGCCCATTCGGCCAACTGGCATCCGCTGACCTGGATGTCGCACATGATCGATTGGCAGCTCTTCGGCCGCTGGGACGCCAACCGCGAGCACTACGTCGACAGTTGGCCGGGCGGACATCACCTGGTCAATCTGCTGCTGCACGCCGTGAATGCCGTGTTGCTCTTCCTGGTCTTTCAGGCGATGACCGGCGCTACTTGGCCCAGCGCGCTGGTGGCGGCCCTGTTCGCCGTCCATCCGCTGCACGTCGAATCGGTGGCCTGGGTCACGGAACGCAAGGACATGCTCAGCGGTCTGTTCTTTCTGCTCACGCTGGCCGCCTACCAGGCTTACGCGACGCGTCCCTTCTCGTGGTGGCGCTATGGGCTGGTGATCGTGAGCTTCTTCCTGGGGCTCACGGCCAAATCGATGCTGGTGACTCTGCCGTTGCTGATGCTCCTGCTGGACTTCTGGCCGCTGCGGCGGATTGCGCCGCCACGGTTCTCGAAAGAAACGCTGACGGCCGAGCGGCTCGATACCAACCCGAAGCGTCAGCGAAGCGGCCTCGCTTATGCTGAACCGGGCGACCTCGCTTACGCTTCGGGCTGGTATGACGGTTTACCGCGAATCGTGCTAGAGAAACTTCCCCTCTTGGCCCTTTCCGCCGGATCGTGTGTGCTGACGATGTGGGCGCAGAGCCTGGTCATGGCTTACAAGCCGCTGGCCATGCAATACCGCGTGGGCAATGCCCTGGTTTCCTATGCGGCCTACATCGGCCAGATGTTCTATCCGGCGGGGATGGTCGTGCAGTACGTACACCCGGGGCCGAACTTGCCCTGGGTGGATACCTATCTTCCCGTGGCGCTTCTCGTGTCGGTCACGCTGGCCGTTTTCTGGCTCGGATGGCGGCGGCGCTACTTGGCCGTCGGCTGGTTCTGGTATGTGGGCATGCTTGTGCCGGTGATCGGGCTGGTGCAGGTGGGCGCGCAGGCCCGCGCCGACCGCTATACCTACCTGACGCAGATCGGCCTGTACGTGATGATTGCCTGGGGCCTGCGCGACGTGGCGAAGGCCTGGCGCGGCTGGACGGTTCTGTACGTTGCCGTGGCCGTGCCGATGATCGCCGCATTGGCTGTGGTCGCCTGGAAGCAGACTACCTACTGGCGGAGTGGCCTTGTCTTGTGGGAGCACAGTGTCGCCTGCCAGGAGAACAATGATTTCGCCCAGAATTCCTACGGCGAGGCCCTGGAGAACGACGGCCGCATGGACGAGGCCATGGCGCATTTCGCCAGGGCGATGGAACTCAATCCTAAGTATCTCAGTCCGCGCTGCCGTATCGCGGGCAATCTATACAAGCAAGGCAAATCGGCAGAGGCCCTGGCGGTTTGCGACGGGGCACTGGAGGTCGATCCCGACGACGTACAGTCGCACTTCCTCCGCGCCGTTGCCCTCTACGGCGTACACCAGGTGGAGCAGTCGATTCGCGAGTTTCAGTTCGTAATCGAAAAGAACCCGGCCCACGAGCAAGCCCGCAACAATCTGGCCCAGGTGTTGCTGCAGAACCGGCGATATGACGAGGCCCTGAAGGAGTGTCAAGCGGCATTGGATCTCAAACCCGAATTTCCCGAGGCCCATCACACGATGGCCAGGATCTTGCTGGCCAAGAACGATATCGACGGGGCGATCCGACATTACCAATTCTTATTGAAACTCACGCCGGACAATGCCCAGGTGCAAGCCGAATTGCAGACTCTGCTCAAGCTCCGCCAAGGTCCGGCCAATCGATAAGAGGGTGGGCAGAGTCCTTCTTGGTCGGCCTGCGCTCGCAAGCTCGCTGTTCCCACCCTACGGCCCGCAACGCGGCAGGGTACGGCGATAGATATCGACCTCAGTGACCACCGCATCGACCCGCACGTCGTAGGGCCGCATGGGCACGGCAGGAAACAGTTGACACTCGAAGGCTACCGCGGCCAGCAGCGCATCGGACCGCGCCCCCGTCAGCAAACGATCGAAGTAGCCTTTGCCATAGCCAAGCCTGCCGCACTGGCGGTCGAACGCCAAACCAGGGATCACCAACAGATGGATTTCCTGCACTTGCACACACCGATCACGCTGCTCGCGCAGTTCGGCCTTGGGCTCGAGGATGCCCAACGTGCCGGGTTCCAGGTCGCTGAAACTACCCAGGCAGAAAAGCTCAAGGTGCTGCGAGGCGCAGTAGGGTACGACAACCCGTTTCCCGTCAGCCCATAGCCGCGCGATAAACTCGTGCGTGGCCACTTCGCTGCGAAAGCTGACATAGCACAGTACGGTCCGTGCCGACGCATATTGCGGAAGAGAAACAAGCCGTTGGAAAATCAGGTGGCTGAGGCGGCTGCCATCTTTTTGGTGCAGGCGGCGGAGGTGGGCCGCAGCCCGAAGGTGATGTTTTTCCTGGAGCGGCTCGCGGTCTTGCATAGTCGACATAGTCTACTCTGCCAGCCCGGCCGATTCTTCCGTGGGCGGCTGGCGACGCAACACGCTGTACAATACGGGCGTGAGGTAGCGATTCAACAGCAGGGCCATCAGCATGCCGCCGATCACCACGATCGCCAGTGGCCGCTGCGTCTGGGCGCCGATGCGCGTCGACAGGGCCGTGGGCAACAACCCGAAAATGGCCGTTAACGCCGTCATCATCAGCGGCCGCAGGCGGTCTCGCGATCCGCGAAAAACGGCCTCCTCCATGCCTTCGCCGTCCAGTCGCCAACGATGAAACGAGGAAACCCGCAAGAGTCCATCCATGACGGCCACGCCAAAGATGGAGATGAACCCCACGGCCGCCGAAATGCTGAAGTTCGTGTGCGTCAGCAGCAGCGCCAAAACGCCGCCGCAGACCATGGTCACGACGTTAAACAACACGATGAAGACGTCGGTCAACGACTGGAAGGCAAGGAACAGCAGTACCATTACCATGCCAAAGGCCAACGGAATGACGATCATCAGCCGCTGCTCGGCCTGCTCCATTTCCAGGAACTCGCCGGTCCACACCAGGCGGCACGTGCTGCTGACGAGGTCTTTGCACTTGAGCTGGGCTTCGGCCACGGCCCCGGCCAGGTCGCGTCCGTGAATATCGAACTTGATGGCGATCAGGCGTTCCCCCTGGTCGCGATAGATGTCCGAAGCGCCCCGCTGGAAGAACGACGCGCCCGGCTTGAGCTTGCCGTCGGGCCCCAGAGGCGTCACCATGTCGCCGATCCGCCGCCGCGGCGTGCGGCTCAGATCGTTCATGGTGGCGTTCATGGCGCTGCCCGTGAGGCTCGGCAGGTTTGCGCTGCTACCGGTCGACGAGGGCCCGCTGTTTCCGCCGCTCACGGGCGTGGCCGACTGCCCGGGACTCTGGCTGGAAGCGACCGTGTTGCCCGGCACGTCGACGGGAATCTTGAGGATCGAGTCGAGATTCAATCGCTGTGCCTTGGGGAACCGCAGGGTGATGTCGAAACTCCGCTCGCCTTCGATCATCTGGCTGAAGGGTTTTCCGCCCACGGCCGTCTCGCCCACCGCCTGCACGTCGCCCACCTTGAGGTTCCACTGCGCGCACTTGCGGCGGTCGATGGGCAGCAAAAGGTTGGACTGGCCCATGATGCGGTAGGTGCCCACGTCGTCCAATCCGCGGATGTTCCGCAACGTCTCCACCACGCGGTCGGCCGTCCGCTCCAGTTCTTCCAGGTTGTCGCCGACGATCTTGACGGAGTTCTCGCCGCGCACGCCGGACATCGATTCCATCACCATGTTGCGGATGTTCTGCGAGACGTTCCATTCCACGGAGAGGATCGTGCCTTTCAACTCCCGGCTCAGATCGTCGCTCAATTCGTCCTTGGTGCGGGGGCGGTCCTTTCCCGGCGGGACGGGCCACTGGGATTCCGGTTTCAACGGCATGAAGAATTCGGCGTTGTAGAAGCCCGCCGGGTCGGTGCCGTCGTCGGGCCGTCCGACCTGCGTCAGCACCATCTCCGTCTCGGGGTAACGTTTCATGATCTCGTGGGCCTTCTGCGACAGCGCGCAGACCTCTTCCAGCGAGGAGTTCAAGGGGAACTGCGCCTGGACCCAGATGTTCCCTTCCTCCAGTTCCGGCATGAACTCACTGCCCAGGAATTTCAGCGCAGCCGCGGTGCCGGCCACCACAATGGCGAAAAAGGCCAGGGTCAGCCAGCGATGTTCCATGCAGCGTTGCAACTGCCGCAAGTAGCTCGCTTGCAAGGCCCGCACCATAAAGTTGTCGCGTCTGGGCTTGAGGTTCTTGAAGAAGAACGTGCAAAGCACGGGGGAAAGGACCAGCGCCAGCAACAGCGCCCCGCCCAGAGCGAAGGCGTATGTCTCGGCCATAGGTCCAAAAATCTGCCCCTCCGGGCCCGACATCGTGAACAACGGCAGGAACGCGCAGATCATGATCGCCGTCGAGTAGAACAAGCAGCGGTGGATCTCGTTGGAAGCGAGGATGATGCGCTGGCCGATGGGCAGATCGGCATGCATCCCGGAACTCAGGTGCCGGTAGATGTTCTCGACGATGATCACCGTGGAATCGACGATGATGCCGAAGTCGACCGCGCCGATGGAGAGCAGATTGGCCGATTTTCCCCGCAGAAAGAGCACGGAGAAAGCAAACAGCAGGGCCAGGGGAATATTGACGGCCACAATCAGGGCCCCACGGACGTTGCTGAGGAACATAAACAACACCACCGCCACCAGCCCCATGCCGGCCAGCAGGTTCTCCTGCACGGTATCAGTCGTCACGTGGATCAGGTCTGTGCGGTCGTAGTACGGCAGGACCTTCACCCCCGGCAGCAGGCGGCCCGGCGTTTCGTTCAATTGCTTTACCAGGGCCTCGACTTCCGCCAGCACCGGCAGCGATTGGTCGCCCTTGCGGAGCAGGCAGATGCACTGCACCACGTCGTCATCGTCGTGCCAGATGCGTTGGCCCTTGGCGTCGAGGATCTCTTTTCCCTGGGAATCCCGTGCCGGATCGTACTCACCGCCGCGAACATAGCTCCGCTGCACGTGGCCCAGGCGGGTCTGCCAGCCCACAACCACGCCCTGGCGGTCGGCCGGTTCGCCCTCGTGCAGCGGGCCGCCCTCGACGACGTCGTCAACTCGCACCGGCACGTTGTTCGTGGCCGTGAGCACGATCTGGCGAATTTCGCGGATGCGGCGTTCTTCTTCGCTCCGCAGGCAATCGCGCGCGGCAATGGCATCTTTCATGCCCATGGCGGTCTCCATGGGGTCCTGGCCGTAGCCGAGCAGACCCAGGAAGCGCACCACGTGGGCCGTGTCGCCCTCGAGCACGTATTCGCCGCCTGCATTCTGGTTGCTGTTGGAAATCGCGTCCTTGATCTGTTGCAGAGTGATTCCGTAGCGCTGCATGAGGGCCGGATCGGGGTGGATCTCGTAGCGTTTGACCGTGCCGCCGAAGCTGCAAACATCGGCCACGCCCGGCAGGCGGCGGAAGGCCCGCTCGAGCGTGAAGTCCTGCAGCGACTTCAGGTCGTTGAGGTTGTAGATTTCGTGGCCCGTGGCGTCCGTGGGGTTCGTCAACACGTAACGGAAGATCTCGCCCGTGGGCGACTGGGGCGAGATGGCCGGGGTAATGCCGGCGGGCAACTGTGCCATTTGCAGGCGGTTGAGGATCTCCTGCCTTGCTGCCGGCTGATCGACGCCATACTCGAACTGGTTGCGGATGTGGCACAGCTCGAACATCGACTGCGTCTGCGTGTACTTCAGACCCGGCATCCCCGCCAGGGCCACCTCCAGCGGGATCGTCACCTGGCGTTCGACTTCTTCCGCCGAAGCGCCCGGATAGCGGGCCACAATCTCCACGATAGCCGGCGCGGGGTCGGGATAGGCCTCCACGTTGATGTGCTTGAAGGCATACAGGCCGTAGCCCAAGAGGGCGAAGGCCAGGATCATCACGATCAGGCGATTGTGGACCGCCCAATGAATCAGCTTTTCGATCATCGTACAGTTACGTGCCGGGTTTGTCCGCCGCGGCCTTGCCCGCGGATTTCAATTCGTTCAAGTTGGCCGTCAACTGCGCGAGTCGCGAAGTGACCACGAGTTGGCCTGGGGGGAGCGGCTCGAAACCGCGGCGTTGCTCGTCGGCCGTCACCTGGCTGCGGAGATAGACCTTGTCGCCGCAGCGGCGGGAAACGATCACCGGCCGGCGTGCGTACTGTTGGCTGCCCCGGGCTTGCAGGAACACCGTCGCCTGGCCGCCTTCTTCGCAGAGCGCCGATGCGGGGATCACAACCTCCGTCTTCGGCGGCGGGACATCCAACCGCACGGTGACGAACTGCCCCACACGCAGCCGATTGTCGGGATTGTCGACCCAGCCCATGACCATCGCCGTGTGCTGATTGGGATCGATGATGCAGCCCACCTGGTCAAAGCGACCCGTACGGGCCACCGCGCCCGTGCCCGAGCCGACACTCACCGACCAGGTGCGGCGGTCGTTCGTCAAGGCGTCCAGCGAGGGCAGGTCCTCCTCGTAGGCATGGGCCACCACCCGCAACCGTGAGAGGTCGGCGACCTTGAAGAGGTCGATATTCGTGTCCACCAGGTCGCCCAGGGCCACATTCCGCTCGATCACGGTGCCGTCCAGCGGAGAGAGCACGTCGAGCTTGGCCCACTGCGCGACCATCTCGTCGCGATCGCGCTCCGCCGCCTTCGGGCGCGGCTCCCGATTCTCGCGCGCGAGCCGATCGGCCTCGGCCCGCACCTGATCGATCTCCTCCTTGGATATCCGCCAACTTTGTAGGATCCGCACCGCCCGCGAGACGGCGATACGGTCGGCCTCGACCTTCCGCTCGGTATCGCGGAGGATGCGCTCGGGCACGGACCCCTCGGCTGCGGCCTTGGAGATCCGCGCAAGACTGTCCTCGTCGACGCGGAGTTGCGACAAGGCGTCGATCAGGTCGCTCTTCTTCTCGCCCAGGTCCCGGCTCCAGATGACCGCCAGCAACTGCCCCTTGCGGACTTTCTGACCGAAAGAAACCGCCGGCGAACGGCCGTCGCCCCGCCCCAGTTCGACAATCTCACCGGGAAAACGGGCATGCACGTGCGAGAGACGGTCGGCGTCCAGCATCAGCGTGCCCGACATCTCCAGCGTCACCGGCACTGAAGAGGCATCGACGGTACACGTCTGGATACCGATCTTCGCGGCCATCTCGGGCGATACACAGAGCGCATCGTTTCCGGGGGCAAGTTGCGAAGCCGCATCGGTCGCGTCGCTGGCGGCCTGTGCCGGCGGCGCAAACGAGCGCACCCACCGCGGCGCAAAAACGACCCCCAGCGCCGCGCAAACGGCCAGAACGATTACAAGTGGGGCGTATCTTCCCAAGCCTCGGGCAGAAATGGTCACCGGTCAACTCCTAATTGCGCAAACATTGACAGTCAAGCATAGTCGATGAATTGGCCTCCCGTCAAGTGTTACATCTTGTGAAATCATAATACTCTCTCGGTTCTGCTCGGCGCCGCGGGGACTGTTGCCATCGTTGCAAGTCATACAACCGTCATCGCGGCCGCCCGTCTAATCAAGACCTTTGCCACTTCCGATACAACCCGTAAGTCAGGTGTGTCGGTTTCAATCGATACGACAGCCCTGATCGGACCATCGCAACCGTAGAAACAACTTAGGACTGGCGAATCAGTAACTGTCGCAAGTCGACGCCGTAGGGGTGACTTTAGTCGCCCTACTGCCGAAGAGGGCGACTAAAGTCACCCCTACAACACGACACGTATTGATTCGCCGGTCCTTACCAAGAGCGCGTCACGAGGCAGATGATGAAAACGACCAAGGGACGACTGATTGTGCTCGTCGTACTGTGCTGCGCGGGCCTGAACGGCTGCCAGTATGACACGCAGTGCCACGTTGACAATCGCGTCGGCTCGATGGGCGGTTGCCCCATGGATGTCACCCCGCCGCCTGCGCCGCCCACGGCAGAGAGCGGCGGGGCAGTCCCCGGTCCCCTCCGCGCGCCGTTGCCGGAACTCGTTCCGGATCCAGTATCGGGGGGAGATCAGGATGCCTTGCGAAACCGGCCGGACAACTCGCATGAGCAAGGGGTCGAATACCGGCCGGTGGCCTATGATGCCCCGGCAACGCCGCGCCCGGCGCGGACCGTTCAGCCGCTGGACATTCCCAACGCGATCCCCGGTAGCACCGCGCCGCCGCTGCGCTTGCCGCCGGTCCGCCCGGGGGAAACGCCCGCCCAACAGCGCAACGAGATTGAGGCCCTGTTTGCCGATTTACAGGTCATTCCCAGCGCGCCGGAGCCGGTCCCCATACCAGGCCAAGCGCCGTTGACGCTGGCTCAGTTGCAAGCCATGGCGATAACCCGCAATCCGCTTATTCGCCAGGCCGCGTCCGACGTGGAAGCCGCCCGCGGCGCGTTGATCCAGGCCGGCGCTTATCCCAACCCGCACGTCGGCTACCAGGCCGACGACATCAATACGGGCAATACCAAGGGCTACCAGGGCGGCAACCTCAGCCAGACGATCGTCACCGGCGGCAAGTTGCGGTTGGCCAAGGCCTCGGCTCATGTCGATCTCCAGAACGCGGAATTGGCGTTGCGGCGGGCCCGTTACGATCTGGCCACGCAGGTGCGTTCGAACTACCTGGGCGTGCTGGTGGCGCGGGAGCGGATTACGGTAAACGGCGCCCTGGCCGAGTTCGCCGACCGCGTTTACCGCCTGCAAGCCAAACGCGTGGCCGCCGGCGAGGCCGCCGCCTACGAGCCGCTGCAGCTCCGCGTGCTCGCCGTGCAGGCACAGACGCAACTGATCCAGTCGAACCACGATTATGTAGCCGCCTGGCGCAAACTGGCCATCACGCTCAACGCACCCGACATGGCCTTGGCTCCCCTGGCCGGGCGCATCGACGGGCCCGTGCCGCTGATCAGCTACGAGGCGGCCCGCGAACAGATCCTGCGCATTCACACCGACCTGGTCACCGCCCAAAACGCGGTGGCCAAGGCACAATACCAACTTCGCTTGGCGCGGGTCACGCCGGTCTGCCCAAACATCGACACCACCACCGTCATCGAGAAGGACTATACCACGCCGCCCTACGGCACGGCCGTCAGCCTGCAGGTGGGCGTTCCCGTGCCTATCTTCGACACGAACCGCGGTAACATCATTGCCGCCGAGGCCGCGCTGGTGCGGGCCTGCAGCGAATACGAACGTGCCCGCAACGACCTGTTCACCACTTTGGCCGATACGTTTTCCCGTTACGACACGAACCGGCAAACGGCCGAGCGGTATCGCAGCAGTATTCTCGTCGATCAGGTGCGGGCCTATCGCGGCGCTTACCAGCGCTACCAGGTCGATCCGGACGCCGATTTCAACGACGTGGTCACGTCGCAGCAGACGCTGGCCAGCACGATTTCCACGTACATCCAGCTTCTGGGCGACCAGTGGCAGGCCGTTGCCGACCTGGCAGGATTGATGCAAAGCGACGACATCTTCGCCCTCGGCGCAGGTGCCGACAGGTAGGTTCCTCTTGCCGAGAGGAACTATTGTGCTCCGCGCCGCCGGGAAACTCGGGGCCTTCTCCTGGGGCAGCGCACCTTGATCCTTTCCGGCAGAAAGGACCTACTTGGATTCCGGCGATTAAAGAAGTTGGGCCGCGTCCTCGTGGGCGCGGCCCGCAGCATGTTTCGCCTTAAGGCTCATTTGTTGGCGGTTGTGCGCCTTAAGGAGGAGGAAACAGCTAACTTAATCCTAACTAGTCTCGTCGAATTGTCCATAGCCCAATCTGCGCATCCCAACACGCTTGGAAGGGGGAAAAGCGACCTTGGACGCTACTAGAAGTCTCCCCTGTCCACGACCCGCTGCGCGGGTAGCCTTGATCGTAAGCTGGCCAGTGGATGGCATTGCTATACCGCACGCGGGTAGAAATGAGCCGTTGGAGTTCCGGCTTTAGCCGGCTTGTTCCCCCCAATCACCGCCTAAAGGCGGAACTCCAACGGCTCATTTCTGCCCGTGCAAACTAAAGCAGTTGACGAGCTTTGCGATCAAGGTCGGCTTGGCTGGCGCTCGGAATTATTTTCGAACCCATCCATTTTGTGACATGGTGAAGGTGAAACAATCTGTTTCAAATTTTTAAACAGGCTCAACACCGTTTTTCCGGCCGCGATTTGTGCCACCCCAAAAACGCAGCGGAAAAAGGCCACAGGTTCCCCGCGCGCTTCGCGGCCTGTTTCAAAAGATGAAGCAGATACCAGGCAAATCCATCACCCTCGTTGATGAATATTTACAACTGAACACAGGCCCGTTTCCGTAATTCAAAGAAAATCAAGGAATCAAAGAGTAGAACTGGTGGAGGGCCGCTGGTCTTGCCAGCCACCCATAGCGCTCTTAGTACTCCCAATGAATTCTGGCCGCAAAAACCGATACTGGGCCCCGGGCGCTGTTGAACGCCGGGTCATCGACAAACTGGTAATCCAGCATGAGCTGAGCAGTTTTCTCAAGCTGAAAATTGTAATAGGTTTCCAAGACTTTTTCCGGGCTGTAGCTCAGGGCGCCGTCGCCGTTGAGTATGCCCAGGCCGCCTGCCTCCAAGAATTCTTGTTGATCCTTCGAAGCGCCGCTCACGATGCCGGCAAGGCCAAATGTGTCGTCTGGCCGCTTGTATACCGCGCCTTTGACACTTACCCCCAGCGCTGCCGACCAATTGGCGTCAGAGTATGTCCAAGCCTCTTCATGGCCGTCATTCCAGCCCAGGCGGGAAAACATGCCGACGTTCTTGGCAACCTCCTGTTCCCAGTTAAGTCCAAGACCATGTTTGTTGCGGATGGCGAGCGCCGCGGGTGGAACGTTTCCTCCCGTTCCCTGTGGGACATTCGGATTCGGAGGGCTGGTCCGCAGGATTGCCGTCGCCACCTGGTAGCTGGCCATGTCCGCTTCGTTGAGCCAGGCCAGAAACCGAATCGCTCCCGGATGACCGTCGATCTTCCAACGCCGCTCGAGTTCTGCGGCCATTTCCCAAGATTGGAAAAATGAGCCACCGCTTCCGTCACCGGGCCACATGAAAATCCGGTCGTCCGCGGTGAAACCGTTCTGCTCGCCCGGCATTTGGAAAAATCCATAGCGCAAAGTCCAGTTCGGCTGATTCAATTCCACGGCCATTCCGGTGGTGTATCCAACTTGATCCGAGGCGTAATCCCAGGTGATGTTGGTAACGTTCGCCCAGTTTATGAACTGCGTGTGCGGGTCTTTCGCGTAGGTGTTGTTGTCGAAAATGTCCGTGGGGCTGAACCGGCCAATGGTGAAGGTCAGCCGCGAAATGTCCTGTTTGCCCGCAAGCGTGAACTGGCCGTCAGGCACGTCCTCCTGTTCCCCGCCCAAGCCGACGGTTTGTCGGACAAACAAGTGCGCCGCCATAAAGTCGGGAATCGTACTACCGGCTTTGTAGGCGTCAGCGCTGGGAAAATCCTCGATGCCAAACGTCTGGGTCAGGCCATAGCCCTGCCACACCAAGAAATCCGCATGCACTTCGGCGCCGCGCCATAATCGCAAGCCGGCAAACAAGTCCGCCGAAAATGTTTCCTGGCGCTCACCCGCGCTGTTCAGGCTGTTGGGGCCGGAGTACTGGGCCGGAAAACCGGGATCGCCCTGTGTAACAATCGTAGTTTGAGCGTGGAAGTTGAAGTTCTGTTCCTTGACCTCCTTATCGTCTTTCTTTTCGTCGTCTTTCTTCTCGCTGTCTTTGGTGTCCTTGGCATGGTCCTTGGCCTGGTCGCCCTGGCCGTTTTCCTGGGCGCCGCCGGCCGATGACTGGGAAGCATTTCCACCAGGAGCAGGGGGCGGTGCCGAGTCTGGCGCTGGCGGCGCCGCAACATAAAGGCCCGGATTGGGCGAAGGCCCGTCAAAAGCGACGGCCCGCGGTTGTCCTACCATCCATGCGGAAACCAAAACGGCCAGCACAAGCGTTGACCCAGGTTGCGGTTGTCTTCGCTGCTTACCGATCATGCTCGCCCCCCTAAGACGTTCCGTGTCATAGAGAGAATTTCGGGTTGCAACGCACTTGCCGATTATTTAGACCGCGAGAAAACGGGGCCGCTTGCGACCTGCACTGACGATCGTAGCGACTAGCGCAATCGAACGCACCGCCACCACCATTCCGGGTGGCTGAATTACTTGATCGACACTGGCCCGACGCGCAAGCGAGGGACGCCCGTTTGCGCATCTGGCAAAGGGGTTTTGGTGGGCCGGCGCTCGCAAACTTGCTGGTCCCGGCCTACACGCTCAAGCTCGGCAAACTCTACTCCACCGTCACGCTCTTGGCCAGATTACGCGGCTTGTCGATATCGCAACCCCGTGCAACCGCGATGTGATAGGCCAGGAGCTGCAAAGGTATCACGCTGATGATGGGTTGCAGAAATTCCTCCACGGCCGGTATCTCGATCAGATCGTCGGCCAGGCGGTCTACTTCTCGGTCGCCTTCGCAAACGACGGCAATCACAGGTCCTCCACGGGCCTTGATCTCCTCGACGTTCGACATTACTTTGTCGTAGGTCAACCCGTGCGGCATGAGGAAGACACTGGGCGTGTCGGCATCGACCAGGGCGATGGGACCGTGTTTCATTTCCGCCGCCGGGTAGCCCTCGGCGTGGATGTAGCTGATTTCCTTGAGTTTCAAGGCCCCTTCCAAGGCTGTGGGGAAGTTGAATTGCCGGCCCAGGTACAGGAAGTTATTGCAATCGGCGTACTTCTCAGCGATACGTTTCACCCGTTCATGGCATTGCAGGGCCTGGCGGACCTTGTCGGGAAGTTCCTGCAGTTCCTTGATGATCCGCATCCCGGCGGAAAAGCTCAAGTGCCGCAAGCGGCCGAAGTACAAGGCCAACATCGCCAACACGGTGCATTGCGACGTAAAGGCTTTGGTCGAAGCTACGCCGATTTCCGGTCCGGCGCGGAGATAGATTCCCCCATCGGATTCTTGGGCAATCGTGCTGCCGACCACGTTGCAGATGCCCAGCGTGGCATAGCCCTTGCGCTTCATCTCCCGCAGGGCCGCCAAGGTGTCCGCCGTCTCGCCGCTTTGCGTGATGGCGAAAACCAGCGTGTGGTCGTCCAAAGGCGGGTTGCGGTAGCGAAGTTCGCTGGCGTATTCGACCTCGACCGGCAACCGTGCCATGGATTCGAGTTGGTACTCGCCTACCAGGGCCGCGTGCCAACTCGTGCCGCAGGCGGTCATCAGGAAACGCCGCATGGAGCGCAACTGCTGCGGCGTGAGATTCAAACCGCCGAATTTCGCCGTTGCGGCGTCAAAGTCCAGTCTCCCGCGCATGGCGTTTTCGACCGACTCCGGCTGCTCGAAGATCTCCTTGAGCATATAGTGTTCGTGGCCGCCCGTGTCGATGTCGCCGGCCTTGAGTTCCAGCGTGTGGATGTGCGGATCGACGTGTCCGGCATCGCGGTGGATGATCCGCATCGAGGAGGCCGTGAGCACTGCCAACTCGTGGTCGGAAAGGTACACGATCTTGTCAGTGTAGCCGGCCAAGGGAGAGGCATCGCTGGCCACAAAGTGCTCGCCGTTGCCCACCCCCAGCACGATCGGACTGCCCTGCCGCGCGACGATGAGCACGTCGGGCCAATCACGAAAGAGGATCGTGAGGCCGTAGGTTCCCTGAAGTTGCAAGAGCGCCTCCTGCACCGCGGCAACCAGTGGCCGGTAGTTCGACTCCGCCATGTTGGCCACGGCCGGCTGCCGCCCCAAACAGTTTGCCACCAGGTGCGCGATCACCTCCGTATCGGTCGCCGAACAGAACTCGTAGCCCTCTGCGATCAGACGCCCCTTGATGGACTGGAAGTTCTCGATCACGCCGTTATGAACGACGGCGACTTCGCCGTTGCCGCCAAGATGGGGGTGGGCGTTGATGTTGCTCGGCGCGCCGTGAGTGGCCCAGCGGGTGTGTCCAATCCCTGTGCGGCCGACCGCGGGCGTTTTGGCAAGGCTCGCTTCCAGGCGATCGATGCGTCCGGCCGATTTGCAGACGGTAAGGTGTCGTTCCGGGGTAACGAGGGCAACCCCGGAACTGTCGTAGCCGCGGTATTCTAAGCGGCGGAGCCCAGTAATAAGATAGTCGATCGCCTCACACGGTCCAACATACCCGACGATTCCACACATTGGTCGATCCTTCTATGAAAACTACTCGAGACTGCAAATGGCGTAAACGAAAGCGGCCTTCGTGAAGAAATGACACAATGGCAGCCCCTGCGAAATGCAAAACCATCTTGAACAAGTGGCTGTGCCCATATTAGGTGCGTTGAACTGGAAAAACAACCTATTGTAAACAATAGAACAATTTAGAGCTCATTTCAAAAATAACGCCTAGCCGCATTTCCGGCAAGTACGCATTGTACCTGAAGCATTGTTCGACATAGCGGCGCACAATAGTCCTTTCCGGCAGAAAGGACCTACGGGGTCCATCTTGCCGAGAGACGGGAGTAGCCAACAGGAAAGCCGCTGCGCAGGCATGTCGATTTTGCAGAAAACGATCAGATTTCCCTGACTTCGGTTATCCAAATGCGACCTGAAAAGAGCGTGCTGGATTCCCCAGTGGGCGGATTCTGGACAAGGTTGGCAACAAGAAACCAATAAACTGACGTTGCTACTCAAACGCGTGTTTGATATGCTTGTTTGAATCAACCGTTTACTCCAAATCGGATGGAAGATGGCTAAAGATCAACGCCGTGGGGAAACCAATGATCGCCTCCTGGCCGCAGCCACGGATGTCTTTGCCGACGTCGGTTATCGGGCTGCTACGCTGCGGGAGATCTGCCGCCGTAGCGACGCCAATATCGCCGCCGTGAATTACCATTTTCGCGATAAGGAACAGCTCTACACCGCGGTGCTCGAGCATGCCGTAACGGCGGCTGCCGACGGATTGGCGGAGCTCACTCCCAAGGAGACCATTCTGCCCGAAGAGAAACTGCGGCATTTTATCCAGCACCTGATCCGCAGCTTGTTGGGCGCCGATCGGCCGGTGCAACTGCTGCGCTTGATCGCCCACGAGATGGTCGAACCGACGCCGGCTTTGGACCTGGCGGTCGAGAAGGCGGCCCGCCCGGTAAGCAATATCCTGGTGGCCATCGTGGCGAAATTGTTGGGACCGGCGGCCGAAGCAACCGCGGTCCGCGATTGCGTGGAAAGCATCATGGCGCAGTGCTCTTCCTACCACCACAGCGAGGCCATCATCCGGCGTTTGCATCATCTGGATGTTCACGACCCGGCGACGATCGAGCAGCTCGCCGAGCACGTCTATCGTTTTTCGCTGGGCGGCGTCCGGGCGATTGCCGCAGGGTGTAGGGCAAAGTGCAACTTATTAGCGGGAACACAATGAGACGAGGGGCTATAACATCACAGGTAAGAAACGTCCGCTATTTCCGCCTTTCGCTCCGCGAAAGTATCGCCACTTTCGCGGAGCGAAAGGCGACAATGACGGACGCCCATCCAACACAAGCAAAAGAGTTCTCGATAGGAAGAATCAGGTAAACATGATCGCTCTACGGTCACCAAAAAGACGTTTCTTGTTCTTGGGTGGTTCTTGTGCCGTGCTTGCGGCCTCGGCGGTCATTTTTTGGCAGGCCCGCCGCGGCGCCGAAGCAGCGTCGACTGCCGAAGCAACGTACTTCAAGAACATCGGGCCGCATGAGGCACTGGGAACCAAGGCGGTCGCCCACGAACTCCACAAACAGCCGGTCGAGGCCGTCATGCACAACCTGACCTTGCGACTTACCGGCAGCCTGAGCGCCGACGACAAGTCGGAGGTCGGCAGCAATGCGATGGGCAACGTTTCCGAGACGCGCGTCGATCGCGGCAGCTTCGTGAAAAAGGGCGACGTGTTGCTGCAAATCGACCCGCGCGACGCGCAGAACGCCCTGGACGAAGGCCTCAACGCCGCCGAGGAACTGCGCGTGCGACTGGGGCTGGACGAAGCGAAGGAGTTTCGCGTCGACGAGGTGCCTGAGGTCGAATCTGCCAAGGTCACTATGGACCTGGCCGAACGCTCGTATCACCGCTCGGAAAACCTCAAGAAGCAAAATGCGATCGCCCTGGAAAGCTACGACCAGTCGGTTACCGACTATCGTACGGCCGTGCAACGCTATAACCTCACCCGGCGGTTGGCGAAACAATTATATCGCAGCTATCGCTCGGCCATGACGCACCTGGTCACACTCCGCAAGGCGGTCGACGACTGCACGATTCGCGCGCCCATGGACGGCTGGGTGGCCGAGCGGAACATTTCCGTGGGCGAGCGGATCATCGCCCTCTTCCCCGGCGCGAAGCTGGTGACGTTGCTGCGGATCGACCCGCTGCGGCTCACGCTCACCGTCCCGCAGCAGGCGATGGCGCAAATCAAGGTTGGGCAAGCCGTGACGTTCCACACAGACGCCTTCCCCGGCAGGCAGTTCCACGGCGCCGTGCGCTACATCAGCCCGACCGTCACGGCCGACAATCGCTCGCTCTGCGTCGAGGCGGTGGTTCCCAATTCGAAGGTCGAGTTGTTGCCGGGGCTGTTTGTCACAGCGGAATTGCAATTGGACAAAAAAGAGAGCGAGCTGTACGTGCCCGCGTCGGCGGTCTGCAACCGCGGCGACGTGGCGGCCGTATTCGCCGTTCGCGGCAGTAGGATCTGCGAGCAAATTGTCTCGTTGGGCGAGCGGGAAGCGTCGCGCGTGCGCGTTCTCACCGGGCTGGCGGCGGGCGACGTGGTTGTCACCTCACCCGATGGTCTGCACGACAACGATCCGGTGCAATAAGAGCCAACGATGAATTTCCTCGCTTCGATTTGCATTCGCCGGCCAGTCTTTGCCACGGTGTTGACCCTGGTCCTACTCGTGTTCGGCGTGCTGGGCTACGTGAACCTTGGGCTGGACCGCTTTCCCAAGATCGATTTCCCGGTAATCACTGTGACCACGCGCCTGCCGGGTTCGGCGTCCGAGGAGGTGGAGACGGAGATTACCGACAAGATCGAAGAGGCCGTGAATACCACCAGCGGCATCGACGAACTCCGCTCGGTCTCGTCCGAGGGCATTTCCCAGGTGTTCATCACCTTCGTGCTGGAGAAGGACGCCGACGTTGCCGCCCAGGAAGTTCGCGACAAGGTAAACCGCATCCTGGCGGATCTGCCCAAGGACATCGAGCAGCCGTTCGTGGAGAAGTTCGACCCCGACTCGACGCCCGTGATGACCATCGCCGTCTCCTCGCCCTCGTCGATCCGCGACCTGACGGAGTATTGCGACAAGGTGCTGCGGCGGCAGTTGGAGTCGCTGGCGGGCGTGGGCCAGGCGCTGATCGTGGGCGGGCAGAAGCGGCAGATCAACGTACATCTGGACGGGTTGAAGATGCGTTCGCAGCGATTGACCGTGGCCGACGTGGCCCGGGCCCTGCAATCGCAGAACCTGCAAGTGCCCGGCGGCACCGTCAAGGCGGGGCAGTTGGAGTTCACGCTGCGGACGATGGGCCGCGTCATGCACGTGGCCGAGATCGAGCAGATTTCCGTGCTCAATCGCGGCGGCCACACGATTACGATCGGGGACCTCGGGCACGTCGAGGATGGCGCCGAGGAAATCAAGAGCCAAGCTCGATACAACGACACGCCGACCGTGTTGTTGAACATCCGCAAGCAATCGGGCACCAACACGATCGAGGTGGCCCGCTTGCTCAAGGAGCGGCTGGCCGAGTTGCAGAAGACCGCGCCCAAGGACCGCCAGATCACGATCGTCCGCGACCAGTCACCCTTTATCCAGGCCTCGGTCGACACGGTCAAGGAACATTTGACGCTGGGCGGCCTCTTGGCGGCGGTCGTGATCTTTTTCTTCCTGGCCAACTTCCGCACCACGGTGATCTCGGCCCTGGCGATTCCCACGTCGATCATCTCCGCGTTTTCGGTGGTCTATTACATGGGTTTCACGCTCAACAGCATCACACTCCTGGCTTTAGCGCTTTCGGTGGGCATCGTGATCGACGACGCGATCGTGGTGCTGGAGAACATCTATCGTTATATTGAGGAGAAAGGTTGTACGCCGCGCGAGGCGGCTTTTGCGGCCACCAAGGAAATCGGCCTGGCCGTGCTGGCGATCACACTCTCGCTGGTGGCCATATTCTTGCCCATTGCCTTCATGGGCGGAATTGTGGGCCGCTTTCTCAAGTCGTTCGGCGTCACCATGTCGGCCACGATCCTGGTGAGCATGATCATCAGCTTTTCACTCACGCCCATGCTGGCCGCGCGTTGGCTGAAGCAGAAGCGGTCGGCGGGAAACACCATGGGGCATGAAGAGATTGGCGGCGAAGCGAAGGACAGTGTCGGCGAACATGACAGCAATGGTTTTGCGGCGGACGGCCCGCAGGCGAAGGCCGCTTCGCGCGGCGGGGCCTATGCCTGGATCGAGCGCGGTTACATGGTCCTGCTGGGCCTGGCCCTGCGCCATCGCTGGGTGGTCGTCTTGGGCGTCGTCGGCATGCTGGTCCTGGTGCCCACGCTGATGGGCCACGTGCGCAAAAACTTTGTGCCGGACGACGATCAGTCGGAGTTCGAGATCAAGGTGCGGGCAGCGGAAGGCACGTCGCTGGAGGCCACCTTCGTGATCCTCGACCGTATCGCCCGCGAAGTGCGCAATCTCAACGGCGTCGAGTACACGGTAACGTCCGTGGCGGACGACGACCAGCGGATCGCCAACTCCGGGACGGTCTACGTGCGGATGGCGCCGCCGGGTCGACGGCAGTTCGACCAATTCGAAATGATGAATTATGTTCGAGAACAGATTCTGCCTCCCTATCGCAAGCAGGATTTGCGGATCAGTGTCTCGCCGGCGGCCGTCTTCTCCGGCGGTGGAATGTCGCAGGCCGACGTGCAATTCATGATCGGCGGCCCCGACATGCGGCTCTTGGACGAGTACTCGCAAAAAGTGATGCGGGACCTCCGCGAGGAGCCCGGCGCCGTGGACGTCGATTCGTCGCTGGTCGTGGGCAAACCGCAATACGGCGTCGTGGTCGATCGCGCCAAGGCTGCCGACATGGGCGTGTCGATCGCCGACGTGGCCAACACGTTGCGGCTACTGGTGGCGGGCGACAAGGCCAGCGATTACAACGAGAAAGGCGAGCAGTACGAAGTCCACGTGCGGGCGACCGCCGAGGTCCGCAACCAGCTCAAGGAGTTGGAACAGGCCTCCGTTCCTTCGTCCAAGTACGGCATCGTGGCCCTGGGCGACGTGGTCACGTTTGTCAAAGGCACCGGTCCGGCCCAGATCAACCGCCTGAACCGCAAGCGGCAGGTAACGATAAGCTGCAACATGACGCCGGGGACTTCGCAACAATCGATCCTCGACGCCATCGAGCGCAGCGTGCAGAAGATCGAGAAGGGCCCCGACTACACGACCGGACTGTTGGGCAAGTCCAAGGAAATGGCCCGCACGTTCGCCAGTTTTCTCGTGGTTTTCGCCATGGCCCTGATCTTCGCCTACCTGGTAATTGCCGCCCAGTTCGAGTCATGGCTGCACCCGATCACGATCCTGCTCTCGCTGCCCTTGACGCTGCCGTTCGCCCTGATTTCGTTGATCCTCTTCGGGCAGTCACTGAACATCTTTTCGCTCTTGGGCATCCTCGTGTTGTTCGCCGTGGTGAAGAAGAACTCGATCCTGCAGGTCGACCACACGATCCAACTCCGCGCAGCGGGGCTGCCGCGCTATGAGGCGATCCTCGAGGCAAACCGGGACCGGCTTCGCCCGATCCTCATGACCACCGTAGCCTTCGTGGCGGGCATGCTCCCGCTGTTGGTCTCCAACAGCGAAGGAGCGTCGACGAACAAGGCCATCAGCGGCGTGGTGATCGGCGGCCAGACGCTCTCCCTATTGCTGACGCTGATCGCCACGCCGGTCGCCTACTCGCTTTTCGACGACCTGTCGCAGATCTTCTGGCGGGCGAAACGCCGCCAGCCGGAAGAAGCGGCCAAGCCGCAAGAGCCTGTTGCGATTGGCGTGTAGATCGCTTGTCACGCGGCCTTGCGGGCCTGCGCCGCAATGAACTGCCGGTTGCGGTTGCCGAACAGGTTGCCGAATTTCTTCTGGTTAAGCGCCTCGATGAAAGCCCGCACCTTGGTCTGCGTGCTGCACGGATCGATCGTTTCATCCAGGCAGTCGCCATCCAGGACCAGCAGGGGCACGCCGACCGTTTGAAGCTCGCTGCGCAGCCGCTTGGTGAAGCAACTGTCGGCCATCGAACAGCGGCCAAACATGTGGTTGAAAAGCAGGAACCCCGTGATCTTGGCCTCGCCGGCGTAGTCGCGAATGTTGGCCGCGCGCAGCTCGGGGTCGAGAAAACCGACGGTCAACAGTTTCCGCGCGAGGCTGCGATACGGTTCCTCCGGGTCCAGTTCCCGCCATCCCACGAAATTCACTTCCTCGAAGACTACGGGGGCATTGCAGGTCAGCTCGATGAAATCCATCAACTCGTCGCTGTAGAACGGCGGCAGGTGAAGCCATACGAGCCGGTGCGTATCGTCGATGCCGATCTCGCGTTCCACGGAGCGCTTTGCTTGGCACAACTCCGCCAACAGCGTCCGCTGCAACTCGACCAACTCCTTCTTGCCCCACAGATGGGAAAACATGTTGGCAAAGGCTATGGCCTCGCTGCCGCGGAGCAAGGGCGGACTTTTGGCGCGGAGGTGGTTGCACTGGACCGCGAGGGCCCGGGCTTCGTTGGACAGCGCGCAGGCCTCCTTCAACCGTCCCCAATCCAGTTTCATGCCCAGCGATCGTTCGAGATGGGCGACCGAGGCCTCGAGGCCGGCGGCGATGCTCTCGACAGACTGCTCGTTTTGGTGGATGGGCGTGTGGAGGAGATGGTAACGATCGGTGCAGCCCGCGTCGCGCACGAGATCGGCGAGCACGCGCTCACCCTGCTGGCAGGGCTCGCTGGTGCCGACCACGAAGTCCGGCGGCGGCAGGCGATCGTCGCCCTCCAGGACGCGCAGGAAAGAACAGGTGTCGGCCGAGAATCCTTTGCGCGCCGCGCGGTCGAACATCTTGCGCAAGCGCTTGCCGCTGCGGGCGTGCAGCGCCGCGCGGGTTTCCAGCGTGAGGATCCGGACGCCCAGGGCGTTGAGAATCTCCGGCGGAAAGAACAGATTGCGCCACACCAAGGGGGCGCTGCCCTTGGAGAGGAATTCCTGCCGCGTAAGATGAATCCGCATGGCCGTCGACTTCTTCACCGGCCGCTGGGAGTCCGAGGGTTCTCGCCATAAAGAGAGTCGCGGCGCAGTAACGGCGTTGGTTGCTCGCCCGGGCAAATCGCCCGCGCGCTTCCAGGACTCGAGGGCGAGTTGCGCGGCTCCCAGCGCCCCCATCACCTGGCTCAGCTCCGGTATGAGAATGCGGTTGCCCGTGATCGCTTCGAGATAGTGCGCGACGGCGCGGTTCGAGGCGACGCCTCCCTGGAAGACAATCGCTCCATCGTAGTTGAGAAACAGACTGCCCACGCCGGAGACTATCGTCCTGGCCTGTGCGCGGCAGGCCGCCGCAATGACGTCGCCAAGGGGGTAGCGGTTCTTGAACTTGTTGACCGAGGTTGCACTCAGCACGGCGCAGACCGACGAAAGCTCCAGGGTCGAATCGTAGTCCACGTAATCGGCCATCTTTTCCACGGGCACGCTCAGCTTTGCCGCCACGCTGTCGAGGAACGCGCCCGTGCCCGCGGCACAGATGCCACTCATTTTCGATACCCAGATTTGCATGGCATTGTCGAAAACCATGGCCTTGCTGTCTTGACCACCGACGTCCAGGATTGCCCGGCAATCGGGAAAGCAATGCGATGCCGCAGCGATGTGGGCCGATACCTCGCTGACAAAAGTGTCGAAAGGCACGAAGCGGGAGAGGTCCTCGACCACTTGGCTGCCGGTGACAAGCGTGTGTGCGATCTGGCTGCGGTTGGCTCCGCACTGAGCGAGAAAGTCGTTCAGGAGTCTGGCAACGGCGCCGAGGTTGCAGCGGCCGCAAGTTTGGCAAGTTCGGCCGCAGGTGAAATCCGCCTGAAACTGCGACTGTAGGCGCCGGTAAAAATGATGAACGATCTTGCCATCGACGGCAAGCAGAACTGCTTTCAACGTCGTGGAACCGACGTCGACCCCCAAAAACAACGGCCTATCCATACCGACACACGCTTGCAGGAAGAGAGTTGCGCGCGCACTTCCTCTCAGGAACCGCACCGGACTGCATTTCTATCGTGAAATGCCTGACTCGGACTCCGACTAGTGTGTGTAGATTGTACCGGGAAACGGCCTATCAACGCGATGCCAATTCACGCGCATTTATTGCAGCAAAACGGGGGGGAGCAGAAATGGCCTGCCAGAACAAAGACCCTACGCGGTCACTCGGGCCAAGCGCTCTTGGCTTGAAGGAACTTTCGGGCGATGTCCATGAGGGCGGAATCGATGTTCGGCAAGCCCTGTGCGTTGGCGTGAATATGATCGCCAAAGTCGTCGTCTTTCAGCAAGTTGCTGTAGTCGACCAGCGGCACATGATTGGTGGCACAGAACTCCTCGATCATTGCCCGATATTTCGGCGGATAGGGCAGCGGCATATGCCAACTGGCCAGGGGCAACAACACAATCATGAAATCCACGTGCTTGCCCCGCAGATAGTCGAGCCACTCTTGCAATTCCTGGCGATGACGCTGAATTCCGTCCTCCCAGTCCACGCGCATGCGTTTCTTGTAGGCAGCGGCGTAAGCGGCAGTATCTTTCGTCGTACTTCGCCGCCGTAATGCTTTGGGCACGGCCACCCGCCCGGCACGATCGATCAAACCTTGGATGAAGCTCGAACAGCGGGCTTTTTCCAGGGCGTACACGTTCCAAGCCGTTCCGCGCTGAATCGGCTCGATGCCATCCTTGAAATCGTATTGGTAAAGACCATACCGTCGCCACATGTTCGAGAAGACTATCGCGGGGCTGTCGTTGGCCGGAATGGCATTGATAAAGCCGGTGCCGAAGACGATCAACGTCTTCTCCGGTCCGGCCCGCAGGATGTCCTTGTGGTCGACCAGGTACTGCGTGAATTGGCGGTGGAAGTGCGGCCAGCCCTCCCCTGACCCAAGATTATGGACTACTCTCCGTTGTGCCGGCGGCAGATCGGGTACGCGCATCGCCCACTTCATATTCGACGCGCCAAAGAAGTAGACGCCGCCCGCCGACGGATCCATGTCGGCGATTTCCTGCAACACGACGCGGTCTTCCGTGTCGAGGTACTGCCGCCTGTATTCGTTGGACGACTCGTTCACTTCGGCCCATTCCCGGTCCATCCAGGCGCCAAACGCCTCGCTGTGGACGGCCGCCTCTATCACCACCGCCGAAAGGCCAATGGCGGCCAACAGGCTCAGGCAGACCAGTGGTTGCCAGACGCGGGCCGTAACCAGGGAGGTCGAGGGGACGGAACTCGCTTCGGTCATGATTGAGGAATCCTGAAGTACGTGACTGCCGCGGGTCAAAAATCCTTGTACAATACCGCGGTCATTTGGCCGGCCGCGATCATCAATGGTCCCGTGAGGAAAGCCATCGCCAGGACCAGTAGCCACAACAACAAGGGATGCTTGCGACGGAAGCCGTCCCACCAGCGTGTCCACGTGCCGTTGCTGTTGTCGCTCATCGTACATCGCCTTCTACTGGCCGCTCGACAAACTCGATCAGATCGTTTCCCGTGGTGACGACGAAAGCCACGCGGCGGTGGCCGATTGCCGGGGCGGGCTGCGGCGGCTTGATCACGGTTGCCTCCTCGGAGGCTTCTAGCCGGCGGAGCGTTTCGTCGAGATCGTCGACCTCGAAACATAGGTGAAACAACCCCGGCGATTTCACGACCCGCTTGGCAACGGGGCTGTCCGGGCCGGCCGGTTCGATCAACTCCAGTTGGGTCCCGCCCAAGTCCAGAAAGAGGATGCGCACGCCCTGCCCCGGATCGACAACGGGCTCGGCCGACTTTCGCACGCCTAACAAACGGCACAATTCGTCGGCCTTGCGATCAATGTTCTTTGTCAGGTAGGCTATGTGGTGAAGTTGCATAGGAAGTACCCTCCTCTTGTCCCAGAGATCGTCTCAGACCTTGTAGCCCGTGCTTGCCGCAAAGAGTCCGCGCAGCATCCACCACGCGTCCCGACAATCAACCTGGGAGAAGAACATGAGCGTCAAGCATTGAAAGTGAAAATTCAGGAGGATCGCCGCGAAACGGACCTTGGACGACTTCAAGTACGTCTTCAATCCGTTACGGCCACGGGCGGCGATGATCGCGTTCTCATAGATCTTTGCCACCGACGCGCCTAGTCCCTGCATGGCTCCGTAGATGAGGAAGTTCGCAGTGCTGCCGTGCCACGCTCCCGCGACCACAAAGGCCAGAAAATAGAAGATCCATGCCAGTGACTGAGCCCGTTTCGGCCAGCGTTCGACCATCGGCTTGTACATCGGCATGAACAGGTAATCGCGGATCCATAGCCCCAGCGTGATATGCCAACGGGTCCAGAAGTCCAACACGTTGCGGGCCAACCAGGGCCGGTTGAAGTTCTCCGGGAGTTTCATGCCGAAGAAGCGGTTGGCGGCGATAACGATGTCGCAGTAGCCGGCAAAATTGCAGTAGAGATAGACTGGATAAGCATAAAAGACGACCGGGAACTCGACGAGAAACTTCCAGCCCGTGACGCGCGCATTGACCAGCGACACCTGCAGTTCGTCCCAGCCCTTGTAGAACAGCGGCGCGATCAGGGCGATCTTCACCACTCCCACAAGGAGCCGCAGGCAGTTCCGCAACAGATCGTCCGGATTGGCCAAGACCGGCTGGAGCGTCTGCCATTGCTCATCGAAATCCTGGTAGCGCTGGATGGGGCCGGCCAGGATCGCGAACAGATTCAACTGGTAATTGACGTAGGACCAGAAGGAAATGCGAGCGACCTGGCCCTGCGCGGCGTCGACCAGCACGTGGATCTGGCGGAAGAGCATGTAACTGAGGCCGGTGATCCGCACGAGATGCAGCAAAACGTTGTCGCGGATGAGGATGCGGGGCAACACCCAGTCCAGGACGGCGTATTGCTTCAACACCAGGAAAGCCACGACGAGCAAAGCGATATAACTCGCCAATAGCCAGCCGGACGGCCAGATTCTCAAAACCCGGGCCATAAGATAACCGCTGCCGAGAAAAACTGCGAGAACGGCCAGCGACTGGGTGTTGGGAAGCACGAGCCACAGGACAAACAAATTGCCGCACGCCCATAGCAATTGGCGCAGCCGGACGGCAGGCAGCCAGAAGAAGATCGCTGCCGCCAGCAGCACCGCTACGATGAACTCGACTTCAGATACGTTGAAATCGATTGCGGATGGGTTCATGAAGTCCGCGCGAGTTTCTTGCCGATCAGGGCCAGAAAGGTCCCGACGTTCTGCCCCTCTTCCTTCATCTTGGAAATCTCCGCCGTGGCGAACTTGATCTTGAACCGCTTTTCGGTCGCCACCATGAGATTGATGTGGGTCAGGGAATCCCAGCCGGGGATGTCGTCGGCGGTCATCTCGTCGCAGAGGACGATCTCGGGATCGTCGAAGACCTGGCGGAACACTTCCTGCGCTTGCATACGAACGTCACTCATGGAACGGTTGCTCCTCGATAAAGACCGGCTGCGGTCGCCAATTGGCCGACAGCGACATTTCCCACTGCGTGCGGTCGGCGACGTCGCCGTAGATTTGGACATATCCCAGTCCGGCGTAATGTTCGCGGACCAGATCGTTTTTCGGTGTGGCAACGTACTCGCCGCATATCCGTTGAAGTCCGCGGTCGATCGCCCAGCGGCAGAGGTTGTTGTTCAACAGAATTTCCACGCCGCGTTTCAGCACCCGGCAACTCATCAGCCAGGTGTCGATCACCAGGGCATCGCCTTCGACCTTGGCCAGAAGCACGCTGATCAGGCCGTTGTCGCCGAAGCGATCGGACAGCGACACAGTGCGGGTGAGCCACTGCGGATCGGCGGCGATGGCTGACACCTCGGCCGCCGAGCGCCGCTTCGTGGTAAGATTGAATTGGTTCGACTTATTAATCAACTGGGCCGTGCGCTCCAGTGACATCGCCGTGACCGGCCCGATGCGGGCGACCATCGCCAGCGACTGGAGGTATTCGCCCACGTCGGCCGATCCGCTCAATGCCTGCTCGCGCTGCGCATTGGCTCGATAATACTCGGCCCGCTGCAAGTCTTCCTGGGCGAGCGAGAGAGTCTGAAAGTAATGGTGTGCCTCGATGGCCTGGATATAGCCGGCCGGATCGTCAGGCAGTTCGGGGACCGCCACTTCCGGGGCTAATTGCCGCACCAGCGCCCGCTCGGCCGGGTTGTCGTCAACCATCACGAGCGAATTCAGTCCGATGTTGAGTCGCCGGGCGATCTCGCGGAGATTGGCCGCCTTGTCGGTCCAATTGGCCATGAAGCAGGAGATGTCGTCGAGGCGGAGCACCATCTCGGTGTGTTTCTCGAAGACTTCCTTGGCGATATGCTCTTCGTTCTTGCTGCACACCGCCAGCAGAATCCCGCGCTGCTTCAAGGCCTTGGCATATTGCTGAAAAGCGACGAATGCCTCGCCCTCGCCATCCCCCTGCCCGAGGCGAATGCCGCCCAACCCGTCGTCGCCGATCACGCCGCCCCAGCATGTGTTGTCGAGATCGAGCACGAGGCATTTCTTGCTCAAGCCCAATTGGGCTGCCAGCAGCGAAGCCACACTGAAGCCGTAGTCGACAATGAACTCGGGGGCGCAAGGCATCTTGGCATGGAAGAAGAAACGCTCGTCGCCCCAGGCGCGGCGTCCGGCCAAGGCAGCCAGGCTATCGACGTCGTGCAACACGACATACGGCGGCGCCCTGTCCGCCAAGGCATCGTTCACACGGCTTACAAAACGCCAGAGACTTGCCGGATGCCGCATCTCGTGGTTGTCCATCTGGCGCCATGCTGGCCGATCGAAAGTGTTTTGCACAACCAGGCAACCGGAGCGGTCGTGGACTGTGCGCCACAGCGCCGACCAGCCGGCAAGTTCCGCATCGACCAATGCGGTGATTTCCTCTCGGCCAAGCTCGACGGAAGGACGGTGGATAAGATCGCGCCAAGTAGTGGCCAGCAGTACGATCGTCGGCTGAAACCGATATAACTCGGAACCAGGGTCTAGGATCTCCTGCCGATAGACGCCATATTCGGTCTCAAAGACCTCAACCCCTCCACCCTGAGAAAACAGGGCCAATTCGATAGCCTGCGCAATCTGCGTTGTCGTGCAACCGCCGAGAATCGCCAATCTGGGCCTCTGCGGCAGTCCGATATGTGGCTTCAGCTTGCTATAGATGCGATACAGCGACTGAAAGGCGGTGAAGTCACTAGTGGGCGTGAACGCCTGCTGGACCATCAGAGCGGCTTGCGCCCAACAACGCTGGCTCAGTAAAGTCCGTAGCTGGGCAAGTAATTTGGAAAAAACGCCCGATTTCTCCTCGGGAGAGACGGCGAGATAGCTCTCCAAGGTGGCGTACGAATCTAAAGTCTGCACGGCTTGAAGTGTTCCGATGTGGATCTTGTATTAAAACCTAAGAATGCGAGAAAGTCAAAGCGCGGTGCGGTTTGGGGCATGTCTGAAGCTATTGCTCGGTGGTGGCCGGGATGGTTCAGACGAAGAATAACTTCCGCGTTTGGCCGTACAACGGATTGCTAATCCGTCCGCGATTTCCGGACGGATTAGCAATCTGTCCTACGGGATTTCACCTGGTTATTCTTCGGCCGGTCCTATGGTGCTGTTTATTAGTGCTCTCGCATGGGGGGGTGTCAGTCGTAAAGCTTGTTGGGGCCGGTTCTTCATCTGCTATAGTCGGTTACTTAGTGGCACATCACTAATAATATGCAACCGTGCTTGCAGCATGCGCCGTTTCGAGCCGCGTACTACTGCGGCCCCGGCAGTTCAGCCTAATCACGGCGACGAATTATGTCGGTGTGCGCCGCATTCCCCTGCCGTTGTGCGCGGGGAACCTTGCGTTATCAGCGTTTGCCAAGAACACCGTAGTTTGCCCCGGAGTGCAATTCCATTCTGTTTTGCAAATCACCCGCTTATCCGCGTCTCCTAGGATCAATGTCTGCGGCGCCAGAGAGTCCAGAAACGCGATTGCGCCACGTTCTCAAACTCTTTCCGTAGGGTCAGTTCGTGGATGCTCATGAGATAGTCCACGGTTGCCGGAAATAACGGGCATTTGGGCTCCATCACCAGTGTAGCCTTGTGCAGAACCTGTTCAGGGAGGGGACACGGCAACCCCTCCATATCGCTGTGTATCTCGCACCACAAGTACTCTCCCGGGATATACTCAAGACCAAATGCCAGTGGGAAAGGGTTGACTTGATCAAAACACAAGACACGGTCGCGAGTACGAACATGGGGCGACAAAAGGTCGAGTCCATCGTTGAGGATCACCGCGTACTGATAGCTCGTCGGGCCAAGGCGACCGTCGTTTCCCTCACGAATCTTGCGAAATACCTCCTCGGCCTCCAGCGGCTCTCCCACCTGGGGGAGGCAAACAAAGTCGGCCAGCGCCGCCGACTCGAAACGCGCCCTGCCCGGCGCCGACGGAACGTCGAACACGCGCTGCTTGCATGCGAGACCCATCGCGAACATGTCCAACCCCAGCGTCGGGGCGAACGATACAACTGCGACAAGAAAACAAACGCATATTCGGCTACCGGCCCAGGCATTGCTCGTCTGCCCCGCTAACGGCTCCGTCCGCAGGCCAACCTCCGACAGAACGACAGCCGCCAGTGCAATGCTTGGTATCCCCAAGTGCTGATGGTTCATACTGCACGTCAGTATCCCCGCCGGCAACAGAATCATCGCAGCAAGGGTCATGCGGACATTGTCAGTCAACCGTCTTTCGGCGGTCGCTTGCCGGACAACGGGGCCAATAATCGCTAGAAACGAGATCGCGGCCAGCGCGACCCAGGGCAGCGTTTCTGGTAGCATCTGGATCAGCATGACGAGCAGCTTTCTGCCGCCGACGATCTTGGACATGACTACCAAGTCATCGACAAATCCAGCCGCATTGAAGTGGAGGAACGCCAGGATCGTAGCGAGTACCAGCGCAAAGCCGAGGATCGCACCGCCAAGACCCTGCCGGACATGACGGAACAGCGCCAGTCCAATGGCGAGAGTCAACCCTGCCGCGGCAAAGTAGTTCAGCTTCAAAAATAACAGTGCGGCGGTGCAGGCGCCGGAGAGCAGGGCCTCCCACGTCGCGCGGCGACCGGACGGCCGCTGGCGCGGCGGCACAAACGCCTGCAATGCGACGAGCGTGAATAACACCCAGCCAAGGCGATTGTAGTGCATGGCATAGGTCCCCCGCAGTCCGCCCGGGGCATTGGTGGCCACGGTCATGACCCCCACCATCAGTGTCAGTATGGCCGCCATGAAGGCCGAGAAACGGACCCTAGCTAGTTGCCATGCTGCCGCTACGAATGCCGGTGCCGCGATCAGGTATCCCACTGTGATCGCCAATCCGCGGCAGCCGGTGAGCAAGATTCCCGCCGCGCCTGGTAAGGACGACAGAATCAAACAGGCGCCCGAATAGTCGCGGACGGGCATTTGTCCTTGCACAATCCGTTCCGGGATGATGAGGGCAAAAATCGAGTCCTGCAAGGCATAGCCGATAGGCGGACAGCCTATCCAGGCCCGGATTCCCCACACGACCGACATGGCCAGGGTCAAACCGGCCAGTCCGCGGCGCATGGCGGTCACCGAGGCACTGCCGGCAAACGCAGTGAAGCAGGAAGCCCAGGCAGCCGAATAGCGACCACGGCCTCGCTCGGCTGCGGCACTCGACAAGTTAGTTGCCATGAACCGGCATTCCTTCAGCCAAGTCGAACGACCACCAACGGAATCGTCTTACGGAAGGGGCAAGAGACAATTCTATTAAACTACCAAAATAGGATAAGATCAAACGGTTGACGGCCCGGCCGCTTGGCCGGGGTACTGAAACTGCACCGCGGGCACTCATCCGCTCACCCAGCGAACTAAGCGGTCCATGGCAAACAGCCCATCCCAAGGAGCGTCGTAGACCCGCATTGCGCCCACAGCGGGGCAGCGCTCCACGCCCCGAGCGGTGAGGGCCTCGGCCAGGGCCTGCCGACGATCATCAACCGCCAGGCCGGCCGTCTGCGTTTGCGACGAACAGCAGGCGGCCACGTCGAAGATGCTGTTTACCGGCCGTACGAAGAGCGTCCGCAAGCAGCAGGGGTCGGCCAGCCCCCTGTCTTCGTCGCTGTAGACGACCGCCCACTGGATTTCCCGGCTGTGGTAGGCCTCGCCGCGCATGGCGTATTCAGCGCGGACTGCCAGGACATTCATGACCGCGGCTGGATCCACATCCTCCAATGGACTGCGGCGGCACTCGGCTTCCATCGCTTCGCCCAGCAAGCGGGCGAACTCGCTGGGCGCAATCGGTCCGCCGCGCTCGACGAAGACCGTGTGCGGCGAGTTACAGCCCTGTTGGTCGAAGGCGCAGGCGTCGGCGGCGATAGCCGCGGCCGTTCGGCGGGCTGAATCCTTGTCGACAAGCCGTTCGGCACCCACGATGGCCAGCGATGTTTTCGGCCCGAAGACAATATCCTCCGTGCCATATCGCCGCGGCAGATTGATGATCGCCTCTACCGCGTCGCGGCCTCCCCAGGCAACGCGAACGTCGGCCAGGCGCGAGAGTTCTCGTGCGGCAGCTTCATCCTGCCGGTCAGCATAGACGACCACGATAGCGTCAGTCAAGACACGGCCGCTGAATGTATTGCCCTGGGCGTTGGTGTAGTTGACCTCGGAAATCGCGGCGAGCAGGAAAGGCAATATGCCCGGCCGGTTTCTTGCCACCTTCACAATGTTGGCGTTCTTACACAATATGGATTGCGCCAACGACAGCAAGCCGAGCACGGGCACGTTGCCGGCGACCCAATGCACGACCACACCCCGCGGCTGGGCTCGGACCATCATCGTTTGCTTCTCTCCTAAAGGAACAAAGTGGTCCAGCGCCTCGGGGCGGTCCCGCAGCGAGCGGCGGGCAAGCGCCGACAGATTCGCCCGACGCAGCCAGAGGGGCAAAAAGCCGAGATGGTTTCGACGGATGAAATCGGCCAGCGGATGCCCGGGCTGGGTCCAACTCCGTGCGGCTGCGTCACACAAGCCGAGCAGATCGTTGAAGGCCACGGCCCGAAGCTGTTGCTGACCGGTACGCAACTCTGCGACGAGCGCTTCGAGCCCGTCGAGGACCGGGGCCGTTTTGTAACCTGCGTCGAGTGGAATTCTCGCGCCCTCGTGATCGAAAAGCAGATGGAATTTCATCGGATGGTCCCGCCCGTCTCGTACACTTGCCGGGGAAGCGTGTCGCCGCAGCCGCGCGTTTCCGCTCGTTGCGCCCGGCCGATGACCTCGAAGGCGGTACCCGATCCGCTATCGTCACCGGCATCCCGCCCGATGATGCGGCCCATGTCGTCCAGGAGAACAGCCACACCGGGGTAGCTATGAGGCAGCGGGCAGATGAATTCCAACAACCCCACGGCGCCGTCCGGCACAATGTCCAAAGTGCGAGGATCGCGGACCAGCACCTCGGCATACGTGGGCGTATGTTTCACGCCGTACGGGTCATCCGGATAGATTACGCCAAGTTGCTCCGTAAAGCCGTAGATATCGACGATCGAACCCGCGCCTACTCCGAAGACCTCGGCCGCATGATCCGTAAGCACCGGTTTGGTCACTGCCTGCTGGTGGAGATGTTTCCATCCGCCGAAATGCATTACGAAGGTCGAGGGCGGAAGATCGATGCGGGCGCCCTCCGCCCGCAACGGCCGCACGACGTACTCATACAGCACATAGGTGTAACCCAGGAGGCAAAAAGGCGTGCCTGCGGCAGCCCACCGTTCGACGGCCGCTACGACTCTCGCGCGGTCCAGGAGCAAGCGGCCGCCATCGCTGCGCAGGGCGTATTCCTGTTCCGTCGCCGCCATCAGGTAGCCGCGTAAGCCGGCTACGCGAGCCGACAGTTCACGGTCTGCATGTTGCGGTTCTTGCGGAGGGGCATCCAGAATCAGGAACGGGCGCCGCTGGCCGCCGAGGCGGTGGGAAAGGATCGCTGCAAGGGCCTTCATTTGCCGATTCCGCGTTGTCCGATCCAGCGGCAGGCGACTAGGAACCTGTGCCGACGTGCCGCTAGATGTCAACACGCGCACGAATTGCGATTCGGGAACCGAAGAGAGAAACATCCGTTTGAAAATACCGACCGGCAGCCAAGGCACGCCGGCCAGAGATTGAACCGGACGCCGCAGATCGAAGCCCTGATGCCGAAGCCATCGAGCGTAGGGCGGGCAGTGCGCCTCGTGATAGGCAATCTGCTCGTGGACCCCTGCCAGCAGGGCTGCGGTTTTGACCTCGGGCGCCATGCCATAGGGCGGAAGGCTTAGAAGATAATCGATTGCTGAGGGCATGCTGGTTACATCAAGTGCCGCTGGATCTTGCCCGATGGCGTCTTTGCGATCTTCTCGACTCGCTGCCAGATCCTGGGGATCTTGTGTTCTTCGACTCGCTGCCGCAACCACTCGATGAGTTGTTCGTCGCGGACCTCGCGGCGTAATACGACGCAGGCCTTCAAGCATTCACCCAGGACCCCTTGCGGATCGGCAGCGCCGACACACGCCGACTCGACCACCGCAGGATGCTTATTGAGGGCCTGCTCGACTTCCTCGGGGCTGACCTTCCGGCCGCCCACGTTGACGACGTCGCTTTGCCGGCCGGTCAAGTAATAATAGCCGTCGGCATCGCGATAGCCCAGATCCCCGGTATGAAGCCACCCGCCGCGCAGGGTCTCGTACGTCAACTCGGGCTGCATCCAGTACTCTTGCATCACCATTCCGCCACGGACGACGATTTCACCCGCCTGACCGTCGCCCAGGTCGTGGCCTGCCTCGTCGCGCACGGCCATGCTCACGTTCGGACCGGGTTGGCCGATCGAGGCCAAGTGATCGCGATCCGCGTGGTACTCGGTAAATGCCGCCCGCGAGGCCTCGGTCAATCCATAGTGATGGCAGATCCGCGTTTGGGGCAGCAATTCCATCAGTTTCTGCTTGGTATCCGCCGGCATCGCCGCGCTGCCGATCTCAATATATCGCAAGTGCTGCCGGGCGTCGCCTAGGCGGTCCCGCGTCATCCGCAGAATCAGATCGAAGCCGGCGGGCACGAGAGCCAGCCCGGCGGCCTTGACGTCGAGAAGCTGTTTCAGGACTGCCGCTGGATTGCGCATGCCCGGCAGGAGCAACAGGCAATGCCCGGCCTGGGCCATTGCCCGCAGCCGCCCCAGGCCGAAGGAATGGCTGAGCGGCAACGGCATCACCTCCAGGTCGTCGTGGCGAGTTTTCACGAAGGCGTTGATATTCAGCGCGGCCTGGGCAATGTTTTCGTGCGCGAGCAAGACGCCCTTCCTACGGCCGGATGTCCCGGTGGTATAGATCAGGTCAGCCGGGTCTTGCAGCCCACACTGCGGGGACTCCAACGGACGGTCATCGCCCGCGCTGGTCCACGAAGCCAAGTCCGCCACGGCGATCGGCAGATCCAGCTCTCGCGAGCAAAGCGCCAGCCGGGCTTGGGCGTCGTGCGCGATCCAGCCGGCTGTTTCCCGAGGAATATCGGCCTCCAGCAGCACGGCCACACCGCCGGCCGCGTGTACGGCGAAGTAGGCGACTACAAGCTCAGGCGAGTTGGGACCACAAAGCAAAACGCGCTGGCCAGGATTGCCGATTGCCCGGCGAATTTTCGCCGCCGCAAGACGGATTCTCTCCGCCAATGCGCCGTACGAAATGGTCTCGCGCGGCGTTCGAATAGCGATTCGTTCCGGCCAGCGATCGCCGTGGCCGAGAATCGCCGCAACCAGTGATTCGCCGGGAGCATCCACCTCAGGCCGCGCTCTTTCGGGCAACAACGGCACGTACGGCTCCAACACTGTCCAAGCCGACAATTTCGTCCATATCGAAACTTATGCCGAATCGCGATTCCAGTTCGGTCACCAGATTCATGTGGCCGATGGAATCCCAGCCCGGGATATCGTCAAATGACATGGAATCGGCGATCGCAAAGCTGTCTTTCAGCCGCATTGCCTTGTGGAAAGCGGCGGCAACGGCATCCGTCATGGTGATTTGCTCGGTTCAAAGATTAATGGGGCCATCGCCATCGCCGCGATTCACGTGGACGTCGTCTGGGGAAACGCAATTTCGTTCCAAGGCTTCCGTCAATGCTTTGGACGAGGCAAAGAGAACGTTCGACGGCCCCGCAACAAAACCACAACGCCGGAATGCACTGCGCCAGGCGCGATGCGACTGGTTGGACACGATCAGGTGAACACCCTGGCCGACAAGGTATTCTCGGGATTGGTACAGCACCTGGGCCGCGTTGGGAGGCTCGGCGAAACAATCAACGATCGATCCAAGCCGCATGTTACCAAAATAGGCGTGGTTTGACAACGCCGTATTCATCATCAGCGACCAGCCAATCGGTCTACCTCCCTCGGAAATCTTTAGGCGAACACAGTTGGGCAGTTTCCGCGGATACATCTTCCGCAGTGTTGCGGCATCGCGAACGGAACAAAAGCCATAATGCGGCTTGGCTGCCTGCCAAATCTCGTCGGCCCAGGGACCAAAATCTTCGACAATCTCTGCCTGAATCGTTCCATCCTTCAAAAGCCGTCGCCGTCGCAGGACTTTCGCGGCCCCCACCGACAGCCAACCCAAACCCGAGTAGGCCAGGAAATCGCACAAGAAACGGTTTACTGGCGATTTTCTCAGATGAACGATGTTCCGGAAGAAGGGAAAGGGGTGAATTACCTGGAAATAAAAAGGCACACTGAACATCTGCCATCCGGCTGCTCGAAGCAGGCGGGCAATCGGTTCCTTGAAACCGCCCATTCCCAGGCCATAGAGCATCGGCTGACGCTTCTGGGCATTGACAAGCAACCCTGCCGCGACTTGTGCATAACCGCGATTGACGATTGCTTCGGAGACTGGCATGCGGAAGTCGGCAACCGTTGCCACCTCTCCCGCGATCCAGAAATCCTGGAACTTTAGCACATACCCGCCGCGAACACAATCCTCTTGGTCGATCACCAAGTACTGTTTCTGGGGTAGTCCGGCTTGTCCCTCCTGCGCGGCGATGTTCGACTCGGGCGGAAGTGGAAGCCTGAACGTGCTGCCACCGGCGTCGAGACGGGCGTTGAACGCGGCCAGCGCATCGTTCCAATCGTCGGTATATTCAACAATCCGCATGTGCATGGCAGTCGATCCAGCTATGGCCGTTCGCTCCCGTCCTGCTGGTCCGCCCCTTTTCCCAATCCGAGCAGCCGTTGCTTCCAGCGGAAGAAACGATAGGCCAAGCCGCGGGCTGTTGCCACCCAGCGATACTTCGACTTGTAGAAAAGGAACCGCTGGACCTCTTCGCCGCCGTACTTGCGCTTGTAATCTCCGCCGCCGCAAAAATCGTAGACTTCCATTCCCTGCTGCTTCCAGTATCGCATGGCGTGCCAGTGAAGCGATTCATTGGGACAATAGTGCTGGTGCTGCCGCCAGCTTGCATTGCCCCAAAAGTACGCCGTCTTGTTGCTGCCCAGGAACAGTCCCGTTGCGATACAGTCGCCCCTCGGCTCCCGGGCACGCAACAATAACAGGTTGCCGGTGGGAAAGAGATGCTTGATCAGCAACCGCACTCGTTCCGGTCCGTACGTCGGCACCAAGTTCTGTTTGGCGAAGACGTCCTTGAGTTGCGCATAGTACTCGTCGGCGAAGGCATCGTCGCAGGCTTCCTCGATGACGACCCCTTCCTTGGCGGCCTTGCGGATGGGATACCTGCACGACTTGCTGCTGAATCGATGATAAATGTCCTCTTCCTCGGGTTTCAAGTCAACCAGGTAGCTGACCGATCTCTGCGCATGGAAACCCAAACCCGTCAAATCGTCCGGCTCGAACTGGCGATCTGCGAACTCGAAGTGCAGGCAGCCGTATTGCCGGAAGGCGAAATGCCGAAGTGCTTCGATCGCCGCGCGTTTCGGCGTTCCTGTCTTGAGCCGAATTCCCATGAAGTCCGTCGTCCACCCGATAAACGGTGATCCCAGGATCTTGATGCCCAGTTTTCGCATGGCCAGCCCCGCAAAGTATCCGACCACTTCGTTTCCGTCGCGCAACTCGGCGATGACGGGTGTGGCGTGATGGGACTCGGCAATAAATCGCATCCAGGCAGGCGTCTGAAAGATCTCGGCATCGGGGAATGTGGCCAGTATCGTTCCCCAGTCGTCGAGCGTTCCTTCGAAGCGATGAAACGCTAACATGCGGGGCCTCTCGTGAAAGGCGGCATCGGCAACGGATCACTAGGCGGCATTCGATTTCCGTCAATCATGGAGCGTCTTCTGAAAAACATATTCCTGAGCGGTTTCACGGATGAAGAGAAAATCGAGTTTCTCGTAGAATCTCCGCGCTCGCTCGTTGGTCTTCAGAACGGTCAATTCGTAACCCCCGCAGGACTGGCGCAGCTTGGCGTCGAATTCCCGGATCAAGGCAGTTGCCGCTCCCGTTCCCTCCGCTTCGCCGGCAACCGCGATGGAGAGCAATCGCATGTTCTTTGCGAAGGGCGTCGCAGCTTCCTTTGACGCATGGTCCGATGCCGGCGTAAGCAGTCCCCACGCGGTGCGAGCAGCGATTCTCCACAGGCGCGGCCGCAAAAGTGTCTCGCAGGCGAATCTCGCAGCGTGTTTCTTGGCAAATTGCCGCTTGCGGCAACTGAGCATGCCAGCATCGCCTCCCATCACGAAGGCGTCCACCTTGCCGGCCGCATTGGTATGCACAAGGAAGACCGCGCCGGCAAGAAACTCACGATAGAACGAGGCGATCAAGGACGGCGAGTATTGTCCTAAAAGATAGTCAATGTGCAAAAAACGGGCTTTGTGAATCCGCGCAATTGAGTCCAGGTCAGCGGCTTCAGCATTGCGTATGCTCATGACAAGGTGTCCCTGGGGTCTCGTTACTGCGGTGTTTGCTCGCCGCCGCTCGGGCACTGCTGCGGTGCGGGCGTCGACGGCGAGTAGTTGACCGGCATGCGGGAACGATAAACGCCGCCTATCAGTTTCTTGACGAGTTGCTTGCTCATGCGAATTGCCCGCCGCATACCGTAGCCCTTGAATCGGATCAACCGCTCAAACGCGATTAACGGATCGTCTCTCATGATGCAAACGCGTCCGAAGCAAGTGATCCCAGCACTTTGCCACGGCGACCGCGTGATTTCGGAAGTAAACAGGTACTCGATTCCAGCCTTCGCGGCCATGACGACGGTCCGCCGGTTCATGTCGCCGCCGGGGACGGAAGCCACAATGATCGGGATACCTAGAATGGAAGCAAGTTCCAGGCAACTTGTCCGCCATTCCGCGAACATCTGCTCGTCTGTAAGATTGTAGCAGATGTTTGGGTGCGTGTGCGAATGAGAGCCGACAACGTGGCCGCGGCGATAAAGGTCGAGGATGTTGCTACGGGTGACGAAACCAGACGTGCCGATCAAGCTGGTCGTAACGAAAAAATGGCCTTTCCAGCCCTTGCCATCGAGGATGTCCGCGATGCGAACGGCGGACGCTCCGCCGTCGTCGAAGGTCAGCAACAAGCCGTGCCTGTCGCCGCCGCTGGCCAGGTCAAACACGCTCCGCGGCTGCAATGGTCCTTTCTGGATGGCTTCGATGTGCGACAGGAACTGCGGCAGCGGCAGCCGGTAGGCACGCGCGCTAGGGACCTGGAATCCGGATGCGACTTGGGCTTCCTCGACGTCGTGGTACATGAGGGCCACCAAGCGCGGTCGATTCATGTTTGGCTCTTCCCCGGCAGCATCTGGCACTGCGACAGTTTCCGGTTCGTGTAAACGGCGAACTCATTGAACACGAATCCGCCAAATAGCTGAAAGATGCCGGTCTCTTCAATGCACTGCTTTGATCGCGGGTTGCAGTAGATTAGTGTTGCGTCGCGCGGTCTTCTGTCAATTGACCGCACGATATTTCGCATCGTGCTGCGCATGACTTCTTCGCCAAACGGATTGAAGAAGTAGAAGTAGTCGACATCATCCTGAATCTCATAATTCGCGGCGTCCGACTCGACAATGCGGAACTCCGTTTGCGAGCACGTTCGCGCTTTATAGGCCGCCACGTTGTTCTCGGCAATCTTGCAGAGTTGTTTCGCAAATTCGACCCCTTCAATGCGCTTGAAGCCGAATTGCGCAGCGACAAGCAAGACCCGACCCTTGCCGCAACCGAAGTCGAGAAGAACGCTGTTGCGTGATGGTTTCAGCAGACGCATGACTTGCCGGAACGGCCGCAAGCGCGTGGGCTCGTACGGACTAGCACCACGCAAGAGTTCGCCCTCAAGGGCCAACTCACTCAAAGGTGTCGCACCGACCGTGTCCGTACCATATCTCCAGTCGAACAGACGTTCCTCGAACATACTGAGCAAACGGCCGAACGTCCCGGAAATCCCGCGACGCTGCAGCCCCAAAAGCGTTCGACGAAAGAATCCCATTACTTCGCTCCATGGTTCGCAACACGGTTCCCACAGCCGCAGTTGTACACCTCGAAACTACTTTCATCGAGTTTCCACCGCACAGAACGGGATCTACTCGCTCTTCGCCAACTGTGAGCAGATCCCTCGAACGACGCTTACGACATATTCCACTTCTTCCCGCTGCATGCCTGGAAACAACGGCAGGCTGATCAATCGCGACCATTGCTCGGTAGCGACCGGGAAATGCTGCGGCAGCCAATGGAACTGCTCTTCGTAGTATGGATGCAGGTGCAACGGGCGCCAATGGACCGAGCAGCCCACGCCGCGGCAACGGAGTGCTTCCATGAACTGGTTGCGATTAGCACTGAGTTTATCGAGATTCAGGCGGATAGGAAAGAGGTGCCAGGAGTGGATCCGGTCGGGCAAATCCGGCGGCAACTTGAGTTGATCGAGGCTACCGAATGCCTGCAAGTACTGTCGCGCAACGGCCTCGCGCTGGGTCCGCATCTCCTCCGCACGGCGGAGCTGGCCGTTGCCCAGGGCGGCCGCAACGTCCGTGAGGTTGTACTTGTACCCGGCGGCCACGATGCGGTAATCCCAGGCACTGTTGCCGGAATAGCGTCTCCAGGCGTCGTGCGATAGGCCATGCAAGGACATTTGCCGCATGCGCGAGGCCAACTGGGCATCATCGGTGACTGCCATGCCGCCCTCGCCCGTGGTAATCGTCTTGTTGGCGTAGAACGAGAAACAGGAGACGGCCGCCGTGTTCTCGCCGCACCGCCGCCAGGGCTTGTCCGCTGCCGAGCGGTAAGCGGCCGGAAAGGCGTGCGCGGCGTCCTCCACCACCCACAGTCCATGCCGTTGGGCAAACGATCGCACGGCATCCATATTCATCATCACCCCTCCCACGTGGACGGGGATGATGCCCACCGGCTTCAATCCGCCCGGCAGCGGCAAGGCCCCGGCCAGCAACTGGTCGAGCTTGCACTGCGCGTCGTCGAGGTCCATGTTGAGGGTCAGCGGTTCGCAGTCGACCAGCAGCGGCACGGCCCCCTGGTAGCGGACGATCTCCGCCGTGGCAGCAAAGGTCATTGTGGGCACGAGGACCACGTGTCCCGGTTTCAGTCCCAGAGCCTCGACCGCCAGGTGCAAAGCGGCGGTACACGAATTCACGGCCACGGCATGCCGCGCGCGGACGCTCTGGGCGAAATCGGCCTCGAACTGCTTCGCACGCGGTCCGGTGGTCAGCCAGCCCGAGCGCAAACAACTCGCAACCTCCTCGATTTCAGCCTCGCTGATCGAAGGACGGAAGAAAGGCACCCGTAGCTGTCCAGATATTTCCGGTTCCTGGCTCAATGGTTCACTCCGCTGATTGTCCGGTCGAAGAAAGTGTTATTCAAGTTCAAAAAGGATATGTGTTCCAAAGCCGTTCGAGTGTCGCCACAGTTCCCGTGCTCTGTGCGCCCGGAACAATTGTTCGTCGTTGACGTGATAGCAGACCACGTAATCCTTGTGTGGCGAGGCAGACAGGGACTCGTTAATCCGTTCCAGGACATGCCTCAGCACCAAAGAATCGAACGGATTAAAGAAGAAGTATACAGTCGGCCCTGACGGAAGTGGAAATGACCTCGCATCGATGTTACATGACTGAATGTCTTTGCATTGGCGCTTTGGATTCGAGTACTTCGCAATATTGTTTTGCGCCACGGAATGCAAGTAACCAGAGTGTTCAACGCCTACGACTCTCCGAAATGGGTATTCCGCGGCGATGAACAAGACCCGTCCTTTTCCGGATCCAAAGTCGACAAATGCATAGTCTTCGTATGGTATCTGCAATTTGTCGACAAGCAGCCGCACGGTATCGGGATCGCTCGGGGAGTATGTGTAGCCATGGACGACGGCTTCACTTGGCATTTCCGCGAGTGCCTGAACATCAGTGAAGCGTTCCTGAGTGTCCAGCGCGCATTCGCGGTCGAACCGCGGACCGTTGGGATCGCGGGTGGCGACCACAGGCCGAAAGAGAAGTCGATCTCGCAAAGTGTGAAAGGCAGTCCTCATTGTCTTTTTCACGACATACGCCACGCCGTTTCGCACAATTGCGGATCGCAACCTCTGGACGAATCCCAGAATGACGGACGGCATGTTAAATCTCGGCCATGACAAGGGAATAATCGCGGGTGACGAGAAAGATCCGACCGGTTCTCAGGCACGCCGAAAACGCCGCAGCAACTCCTTGACTTTAGGCCAAAGCGGGAACAGGCACCGTAGAACGATTACGCACCAGAGGAAGGTCAGTAGTGGTTTGACGACCACCGTCACCGGCATATCGTCGACGCGCACGCTCGGATGAAATCGCTTTTTGAATTCGAGGTGGTCGCCCCATGCGTTTCCCAGGTTATAGAGCCGACAGCCTTGAGACAACATGGCCCGCATCGCCAGCCATTGGACGAGGGCCGAAGGACTGGGGCGGTCGCCAATCGAGTCGAGGTCAACAGCGCCGAGACAGTACTCGGCCATGTCCCGTGTGCGGAGAACAAGGACGAATTGCGCCGGCTTGCCGTCGAGGGACGCCGTGTACAACCAGGCGCATGCCTGCGGCGCCGCACGCTGGACGACTTCCTGCCAGTAGTCCAAGGGACGATGGAAGTGGATGCCTTTGCGCTGTTCCAACTTAATCAGCAGAGGCCAGACTTCGGCCAATGCCGGCGGCTGGTCCGTGACGGTGATCTCATATCCCACGTCCCGCGCGGAATTGATATTGCGCCGCGCATTGCGCGAAAATGAAGCCAGCATCTCGTCGGCACTGTCGCGCAGTTCCACAAGGATCGCGTGCCTTCGGGCGGCAAACAGCGGGAAGGCGTCGAGTCGTCGCGACTGCCCCGAGGATTCGATTGTAGTGAGCACTGCACCATCCGAGTGATTGAATCGAAAGAACATGAAACCCTGCTGCCTGGCCCAAGCCACCAGCTTCCTGACGGACGGGCTATCGATTTGCCATCCTGCCTCCAGGCTGACCGGCCCCTGTTGGACCAACCCGATGCGGCACGGCCAACGACCAATAGTCAGGAGGCAGACGTATCCGGAGGCGTTGGCACCACAGCCGTATTTTAGATAAACGGGTTTGAAACCGAGCCTGCGATGCGGTTCGTTCCAGTAAGGGTACTGGAAATACGAGGCAGGTGTGGAAAGCAGGGTCTGGTTCCAGCGGTCGCGCTCATCATCCATGATAAGACTCCATTGTGGATCGCCATTCGAACTATTTTCGGAAGACATTGTCATATCGTGTCGGCTGACTTTGCCGATTGCAGGACGAAACGAGCATGTACGTAGGGAACGAACATTCCGGACACGCGATTGCTACGTTCACTCCGCTGCTTTGCCATCGGGGTTCGGCTCCGACGCTCCGCGGGTATTTTCGCCGGGAAGCAGCGGCTCGAAACCCAATCCGACGAGTATGGTCTTAAAGATAATCGAAAAGTCGAGCCACAACGAAGCTCGTCGCACATATTCCTTCGCCACGGCAATTTTTTCAGGCAAAATATGGATTGTGTACTCCTTATCGGGATCTGTGGCGCTGCCGAGTATCGATGCTTCGTCGCGATACTTTAGCGATGCGAGATCGGTGATGCCCGGCCGTGCAGTGAGGATCTCAACATAATCATCGTGAAACAGTTCGACATACCGGGGCACCTCGGGTCGGGGTCCGACGAGGCTCATGTCGCCTACGAGCACGTTAATCAACTGTGGCAGCTCATCGATCTTGGTCTTGCGCAAGATGCGGCCGATACGTGTGATGCGAGGGTCATCGCCAAAGGTGATCTGGCCGCCCTGCAGCGGCGCGTCCTGCACCATGGTTCGGAACTTGTAAATGCGAAACAGCCGGAACCGCCGACCTACGCGTTCCTGCCGGAAAAACACCGGTCCGGCGGAAGTCACTTTGACCGCCGCCGCCACCAGCACTCCCGGTATGAACAGGAGAACGAGTCCCATAAAGGCAGCAATGATGTCAAAGATTCGTTTCACTTCAGAGCGTTGGCAGTCTCTTCAGGGCCGGCAAACGAATCGCCCGATTCAGAAACGCCGGCGATCACTCCCGCCGCCTTGCGCAACAGGCGTGAACGGGGACGAATGCGCAATAATAGGTGGAGCGATTTCAGGGTCAGCGAGTTCAGAAACGGTTTGACCAGGGGATGGAACAGCAAGACCCGGTTTACGGGCCGAGTTTCGAAGCCCACCTTCCTTTTGAACGTGTCGAGCGTGGCCGCCCGGCTCACTTCCTGAAGTGAACTGAGACCGTAGCAAACCACACGGCAGCGCCGCTGCGTCAGGCAGTAATCCAGGGCAAAATGGACGAGGCCGTTGTTCGGGCGCAGGTGCAGGTGCTCGTCGGCGGCATAGGCCGCGATGGCCACCCAATCGTCGATCATCAACATCCACATATAGGCCGCAAGCACGTCGCCGTGCCATGCGCCTAGAATCTGGCAGGCCGGGTTTCCGGCGCGCGAGACGGCATGCTCCCGGAAGAGTTCCGGCGTGCCGTCCGAAAGACCTGCCCGCGCCCGCGTATCGCAATAGGGCCGCACACCGTGCTGCAGGAACTCCTCTGCCGCAAGAAACCGGAAACACAAGGCCCCCAGGGCACGGCGGATGTGCCGCCGCACGGGCGGCGCTAGTTGATCTACGCAATAGTCCCGGTTCTCGCAAACGTACAGCCGGGCGTTTGCCGGATGCGCGTCGTCCGCCGCTAAGACGTAGGACGCCACCAGCGAACGTGTTTTCCACAAGAGCCGCCGCACTTCGCCCGGCTGCGGCACGCGGAGACAGTGCGGCGGCACGCGCTGCATGCCGAACATTTCGTTCTGCTCCCAACAACTCCGATCCGGCCCCAGGACGGCTTTCTTGCCCTGACTCCTCAGCGCCGTCACATAATCCTGCATGCTCGCCATAAACTCGTCTTTTCATCCGCGGCGGAATAGCCGGGCCTCTAATCAGCGCGTGATGGTCGTGCCCGCTGCCGCGGCGCGGGCGCCGCGACGGAGAATTAGAAACGTCCAAATGCCGCGGAGATATCCCAGGCCGTAACTCACGTGGATTGCCGGGAATACCAGGAACAAGCCTAGGGCCGCTCGCCAGCCGTGCTTGCGCGCCGCCAGCAGCGCACAGGCGCCGATTACCGCCGCATAGCCGGCAACGACCATGGCCAGCGCCGCGGCCACCAGCCGGCTCCAGGGCGCAAACAGTGTCCCGGCAATGAGACACAACACGAACAGCGGCGGCCCGAGCTGTCGCAGCGTCATCACGCCATTGACCTTTCGCACGACCAGCGGTTTGAAGTGGCCATACTGGTAATACATCCGCCAGAGCTTCCCCAGCGAATCGCGCGTATAGTACCGGCAGACAACGTGAGGCGACAACAAGATCCGGCCGCCGCTGCGGATCAAACGCAAATTGAACTCGTCGTCCTGGTTCCGCACCAGGTCTTCGTCGAACCCGCCAATGCGAGCGAACACCTCTCGACGGTAGCAGCCAAAGGGCACCGTGTCCACCCACCGCTCTTCGGCCGAGCCGATGCGAAAGTAGGAATTGCCCACGCCCACCGGATGCGACATGCCGATGGCGATCGCCCGAGCCATCGGTGTGTCGGCGCCGGGCTGTGTCAGGCAGACCCCGCCCACATTGTCCGCCCGCCTCGTCTGTAGCAGATCAACCAGGCAACGGACGTAGTTGACCGGGTAATCGACATGGGCATCCATTCTCAGGATAACCGCGCCTTGGGCCGCGGCAATCCCGATATTCAACGCCGCGGGCGTAATTTGCCTGGCGTTGTCCAAGAGCCTGATACAGGCGCCGCTCGACGCGTATCTTTCCACAATGGAACGTGTCTCGTCGGTACTCATGCCGTCCACTACGAGCACTTCCAGCCGGTCGCGGGGATAATCATTGGCGAGGATCGATTCGAGGCACGGCGCGATCCACCGACCTTCGTTGCGGCAAGGCACGATTATCGATACGTAGGGTGGAACGTCGCCTGGCGGGCTTTCAGGCCCAGTACACAAAGTCTGCATCATCCCTCGATTCTCACGCCTGCCGTTACGGTTGGGGCAATCCGCGCCAGTAAGGCGGCGACGACCGACTTCACGCAAAAACTCTCGCGGACGCGGGCTTTTCCTTTTTCGACCAGACTTTGCCTCAACGCCGGGTCATGCACAAGCTGTTCGATAGCGTCGGCCAGCGCCGTCGCGTTCCCGGGCGGGACGAGCATGCCCGCGCCGCCAAACAGCAACTCGGGAATCCCCCCAGTCGTTGTCGACACGACGGGGATGCCGTAGGCCATGGCCTCCATGAGGCAGACCGGTATGCCTTCGTGCAGGTTGTTTCCCAGATCGACGCTGGGCACTACGACCATTGCGATTTCCTGACGGAGATAGGCCGCAAGGATCTCGTCGTGTGAAACCTGTCCGAGGAATTGGATGGCTACTCCCAGTTCGAGATCGTCGGCCAACTGCTGGAGTTCCGGTCGGAGCCATCCCTCGCCGGCGATCTGCAGGACGCAGTTCAGGCCGCGGCCGCGGAGTAGCGCCATGGCCCGAAGAAGGTGCGCGTGGCCTTTGACGGGATAGAGGTTGGCCGGGCAAAGAAGCCTGCATACACCAACCGGCGCCGCAGGCAACGGGACCTGATCGGGAATTGCTACACCAACGTGGATCACAGCCGTCTTCTCGTCCGTCGGCGTAGCCCCGAGCGACGCCGCCATTCGCCGGCCGCTCTCGGATATGAACCGCACGAAGACTGCCCGATCGACTTTCCGCTGCAGCAGGTTATTGAGGTTGATGTCGACGCGATGGGCGGTGCAACTCCAGGGGATTCCGGCCGCCTCGGCGGCAATCAGGGCCATGGTGGCCGGCGTCGAAATCCAGTGCGCATGAATGTGCTCGGCCCGCCATTTCCTCGCGATCCGGGCAAGCCAAAGTCCCTTGGGATAGACGGCAAGGTTCTTCAGGATGGTCTGCGGGCTGCGGCAACAAAAGAGCATCGCCAGGGTCCGCAGTGCGGCAAGCGGATGGAGTATCGCTTCGAGAAGTGCCGCTGCCGCGATTCTCCCACAGAACAAGGGCAAGACCGAGCTTCGCTGCTGCAATTGCTGGGCATCGTTATGAACGAATTCTCCCTCAGGTGTCCGCGGCACGATGCGCACGTCGTGCCCCTGACTGAGCAACTCTTCGACCTCCGGAACCAGGAACGCCTCGCCGTGGCCAGCGGGCAGACTTGCGGTGACGTAAAGAATCCTCAATTGATCATTCCAAGCGGCCGAGTCAGGTTGTGCTGCGGAAATCTCGATGTCATGCGGAGTGACCCTCGCCGCATCGCGAAAGTTTGGCCTTAGGGCTCTCGTTCGTCAATCTCGCGGCACGGACCGCGTTGCGCATCTCGGATGGCTTCTCGTCGAATGCACTCCGTGATCACGTTTTCCATTTGCCGGTTCCTCTGGTAGAAGTAGAAACAAACGGCCACGCCACCGAGAATCGCCAGGTAGGAGACCAGATCGGCTCCACGGCGAATGCCCAAGTTCTCCGCCACTCGACTGGTAAGGTCGGGCACAGCGATGGCAATGGCCGCCGCCGACCAGACTAGGATTCCCAACACTCCGGAAAATCGAGGCATCTGGCCGCGCCAAGTGCGAAGGCCCGTCCGCACGGCCAGCAGCGCGCATACCGGCACGAAGATTGCCTGAAATGTATTTACGCCCGTATGGGCGAGGTCCCAGTTCATCGAATCATCTTCTCCAGCAATATCTTGACGCCCAGGCGGAGGGCTGCGGACGTCCTTTGTCCCTTGGCCAGGCTGTCGGCAGTATAGCGTATCGTCACCGGGGCCTCGACGTATTTCAGCCCGCAGCGAGCGATCTGATCGATGATCTGCGAAGCGTGTTCCATGCGATTCATGGTCAGATGCACGTGCAGCGCCCCACGGCGAGTCATGGCTCGCAATCCGTTGTGCGCGTCGGTCAAGGCCACGCCGGAAAAAATTCTCGTGAACACCACAGCCATTCGCAACATCAGTTTGCGGCCCCAAGGAATGTTTTGGGCCTTTCCCAGAAATCGCGAACCGAGCGCAAAATCGGCGCCGGCCGCAACGAGGCGCTCCAAGAGCATGGGAATGTCCGCGGTGCAATGTTGGCCGTCGGCATCGAAAGTGACAATGTACTCGGCATGCCGTTCCAAGGCGAACGATATGCCGGTCTGCAAGGAAGCGCCTTGGCCTAGGTTGACGGCGTGCCGCACCAGCCAAACGGGCCGCTTGAGGACCTCGCCGGCCGTGTCGTCGCACGACCCGTCGTCGACCGCGACGACGTTCTTGACAACCTCCAGCAAGTCGTCCAATACGGCGCCGATCCGGAGCTGTTCGTTGTAGGCGACAATCACGACCCAGAGCCCGTCGGGAAGTGACTGCGACGGCAAACCGAGGTTCTCCTCGTTCACCAGGTTCTCTCCTCGTAGTAGATGACTTGCGTGCCGAATCTGTCGAACGCAAATTTCATGTCGCGGAGCTCGCTGAGAGAGTTCCGCAGCTTTTCCTGGTGCTGTTCCTCGCAGTACAGGAGAAGAAAACCTCCACCCCCAGCCCCGAGCAGTTTGCCTCCGGTCGCCCCGTTCTGTTTCGCCTTCTCGTAGCAGGCGTCGATCCAATCGTCGGAGATTTGTGCCGAAAGTTGCTTCTTCAGTTGCCAGTTCTCGTCGAGAATGGGCCCCATGTCGTCCACGTTGCCGTTGACCAGGCTTTCACGCAACTGCCGGGCCAGATCGGCCATCCTCGCGACGCGATCGGACTGCCGCTTGTCGCGGCGAATACTCTCTTGTTGCTCACCAAGGATACTTCCCGCCGGGCGCGAGCCTCCAAGATAGAACAACGCCAAGTTCGTCATCAACACCGCCTGTTTTCCCTGTGGCATGATGACAGGCTCGACCTGAACGTTCTCGTCGGGGTAGAAGGTGATCAGGTTCAGCCCGCCGTATGCGGCCGCGTAAATGTCCTGCTTGCCGATGGGGTCCTTGAGCACGTCGATTTCTATATGGCAGGCATTCTTTGCCAGTTGCTCCTTCGATGCAAACTTGCCGGTGTAGGCGTACAGGGCGTGTAACAGGCCGACCGCGAACGAACAGGACGATCCCAGCCCGGTGCCGGCGGGAATATCGGCAATCGAGTTGATGTCGACGCCTTCCAGCCCGAACTGCTGCAAAGCAACGCGCACGATCGGATGCTGGATGTGGGCGATGCTATTGACCAACTCCGTGCGTGAATATTTGACCTGGATCCGCTGATCGAAGAACGGATGGATCAGGATATACATGTACTTGTCGATACTGGTGCTCAGGACGCAACCCGGCTGCCGGCAATAAAAACTGCGCAGGTCGCTGCCGCCACCGGCAAAACTGATGCGAAACGGAGTTCGGGTTCCGATCATAATGGTCCCATTCTAGGCAATGACGCACTTCGGCGACAATAGGGCGCGCTTCTGCGCATCGAGAACGATCGAGACGGCTGCCGCAAGATCGTCGCAAACAAAATCCGGTCGGCAGGGAAAGCGGCCATCCTTCCCGGCGACGCCGGTCCGGACCAGGATTGTCTTGCAACCGGCCCGAGCGCCGGCAAGGATGTCCGCACTGCGATCTCCGACCATGAACGAATTGGCCAGGTCGATGTTCAGTTCGGCCGCCGCAGCCAGCAGCATACCGGGCTCGGGCTTTCGACACTGGCAGACGATCTTGTACTCCGGGCGCTCGCCGGCAAAACCTCTCTCCGGATGATGCGGACAGAAACAAATCCGGTCCAACAGCGCATGCTCCGCGCCCAGCAAGGTCTCCAACCCGGCATGCACACGCGCCAGGTCGGCCTCGTCCATGAAGCCTTTGGCGATCGCCGGCTGGTTCGTCACCACCACGGCCAGATACTCGGAATGATTGATCCGGCGGATCGCCTCGGCCACGGAAGGCAGCAGCCGCAGTTGTTCGGGCGATGCCACCGGATCGGCGTCGACGTTGAGAACGCCATCCCGGTCCAGAAACACGGCGGGGCGCGGGTGGTTGCGGTTGAATCGGGCAACCCTGCCGGAAAGCACGTCGGCCTCAACCGATCGAAGCCGCTCCGGCGTGCCTACGTCGGTGATGTATTCCGACGTGTTGTAGCCCCGCAACGCGGCCCCGGCAGCCAGCGCGGCAGGGAAAACGTCTTTGGCCAAATCGGCATGCTGGCCGTGGACTGCATACTGCAGCAGGCCGCGGGACAGGACATACAGTGCGGCGTTTGCCAAATTACGGTGTATGCAAGCCGGACCGCGGGGCTTGGGATGGAATGCGGTGATGCGTGAACCGGCGTCCATGTCGAGCAGATCGCTATCGTACGGATGGTGGTTGGGATGAACGACCAGCGTAGCCTGGGCCTTGGTTTCGACGTGAAAAGCGGCCAACCGTGCCAGGTCGACGTCCATAATCGTGTCACCATAGAACACGAAGAAGTTCTCGTCGAGGCGGTCCTCAATCTCCTTCAACGCGCCCGCCGTGCCCAGCGGCACCTCTTCACGATGGTACTGTGTCCGCACTCCATGCGCGCTTCCGTCCTGGAAGTGCGACTGGATGACCTCTCCCATATGACCCGTCAGGAGCATCACCTCGTTGCAGCCGTACCGTCGCGCCAGTTCGATCTGATGCTCGAGAATCGGTTTTCCGGCGACAAGAACCATGGGCTTGGGAACGCGGACGGCGAGGTTTCCCATGCGCGTGCCCTTGCCGCCGCACAAGATGACCACCTGTCTTGGAAGTTCTTGCAATCCCTAGTCCTTTCCGAGAATCCGCTGGACCGCAAAGCGGACGGCCGCCGTCGAATCCCAGCGATGTGTGAAGCCTAGAGCCTTGATCTTGCTGCTGTCATAATTGAAGTATGGGACGTCGCCCACCCAGCCGATCTTGCCGCCGCCGTAAATGATCGGAGTCTCGTGGAGTTGCATCTCCTCCAGGACCATTTCGGCAATTTCCCGCACGCTGGTCAACCCTTCGCCCGCCACGTGATAGACGGCCAATTGCTCCGGCGCCCGTTCGCAGACGGTGAGGATGGCCCGCACGAGATCCTCGACGTAAATATACGGTTTCATTTGGGAACCATCGCCGAGCACATCGAGCCGGCTTGGATCCTTTTGCAGCCGTCCGATGAAATCGAAAACGGCACCGTGCGTGCATCGTTCGCCGACCACGTTGGGGAACCGGAGGATCCAGACGCGATAGCCAAAGTTGTGGGCGAAGACCGAGAGGTAGGCTTCCGCCGAAAGTTTCGAGGCGCCATAGAACGATACGGGCTGCAGGGGTCCGGTCTCTTCCCGCAGCAAGTCGCGGTTATCGCCGAAGACGGCCGAAGTGCTGGCGAAGAAGACTTGCTTGGCGCCGTGCCGCTGCATGGCCTCCAGGACTTCGATCGTCGTAAGGAAATTTAGGCGCAGATCGAGACTGCGATCCTTGTTGCCCACGGAGATATCGGAATTCGCCGCGAGATGGTAGACGATCTCCGGCCGCGACGCGGCGAAAACCAGGTCCAGTTCGTTGCGATTAAGGATATCGGCATTATGGGAGTGGAACCTCTCGCGGCCGCGCAAGTGACAAATATTCTCTTCCCGGCCGAGATAGAAGTTGTCAAGGCACCACACCTCGTCGCCGCGGCCCAGCAACGCCTCGCAAAGGTGGCTGCCGATAAAGCCCGCCCCACCTGTTACCAACGATCTCATATTAGTTTGTCCGATGCCCGCCGCTCCGTGAAATACCGATGACCTAAATGGCGAGGTCCCCGTCCGGCGTCAGCCGTGGGATTCTACACCCGCGCGCCCATCCGAAAGACTCCCCGTCGAAAACCAAAAGGCCCTCCGAGCGTATCGCGGTGGAAAAGGAGGGCAACACATCGTGAACTTTGAGAACGAGAGTCATTAATCGCCATCTTTGAGGCACAATACAAGATACTGACCGCCAAGAGGAATCTTGACGAAGAGATTCTCGAGCGGGCGGAACCAGCGCAGGGCCCTGGGAAAAAGGAACAGGGCATCGGTGGCCAATATGCGAAATCCTGTCGATCGCAACAAATGTCTTGCTTCCAGGGGCGAAATCTTGATGGCATCCCGGTCGAAAGGAACGCGACTCATGATCCACTGCGTTCCCGGATTCCAGGGATTGTTCTCCCAGAAAGCGAACAGCCCTCTGCCGCGCAAAGCTCGGTAGATAAGCCGCAAGGCGTCCATGCGATCCGCTGGCGGTATATGGTGAAAAACACCGTTGCAGAAAACAAGATCGACGTCGCCGCGCGGCTCAAATCGGGAAATATTAGTGAAGCTTGCCGGGAGGCCGGCAAACTGCAATGAGGCCGTTTGGAGTGATTCTTCCGAAACATCAATACCAAGTACCGAACCGACGGCGAGGTGTCGGAGGAAGTAAGGCGTGGCAGTACCGGTCCCGCAACCAAAGTCGAGTATGTTGGTCGGCGTCATGTCGAGTTGTTTCAGGCGGCGTGCGAGGTGTAAAACGCGTTGCTCGGCATAGTAGTCGACGCTTTCTCCGGTTACGGCAAGCCATTTATTAAGTTCCGTCGAGTAGTTTCCGGCATACGAATCGAAGTCGGAAGTTTTCATTTTCGATTGAGCCCCAGCATGCTGAAGAAGAAGCTGAAAAGCACCACTTGAAAGCCGACTGCCGTGGCTGTGACGGAAGGAATTGCCCAGCGGAGCGTTTTTTGGGGGTCGAGAGGTCCAAAGCCGTGTTGATTCCAGATATAGAACATCGCAACAATTCCGACCAACCCTCCCAGGACCAGCAACGCACCGACGATCAGACCCGTTTCCAGTGTAATCCAATCGAAGACCCTGCGAAAACCCGGCGTCCATGGCATGAGGCCGGAATTCACGGCAAAAACCTTCGCTAGTACTGCAAAAGCGACGGATTGAAAACCAACAAGAATCATTGCTGCGCCGCCCAGCATCGTATGCACGTCAAGAACAACGGGACCGACTGTTCGTGGTCCGGGAAGAAGCCATAAGACGACCAGCAAGCCTGCCAGAAACAACGCTATTCCCGGGTAAAAGAACAGCCATCGCGGACTATATACGAGCAGAAACCGCAGGTGACGCCAACCGTCGCGCCAACTGCGCAAGTGCGGCGGGCGACTGCGCCCGTCCGGCGAAAGCGTCGTTGGCACCTCGCCGATGCGCAAACCGTATAGCGTTGCCTTGACCACCATCTCGCTGGCAAACTCCATCCCAGTCGTCTGCAAGTCTAATCTCTCGATAGCATTCTTGGAAAACGCCCGGAGACCACAATGAAAATCCCTGCAGGGACTATGGAAGAAAAGCCGCCCGATCCCTGATAACACCGGGTTGCCTAGGTACCGGTGCAATGGAGGCATTGCACCCGGCTGAATGCCACCCAGGAATCGATTACCCATTACTAGGTCATACCCCGCGTGAAGTTTTTCCAGAAAACGCGGAACATGTGTAAAATCATAGCTGTCGTCCGCGTCTCCCATCACAACATACTTGCCTCGGGCCGCGGCGATCCCGCCCATCAGCGCGCTGCCGTATCCTCTCTTCACCACTGGGATGACTCGCGCCCCGGCGGCCGAAGCCAAACTCTGCGAACCGTCGGAGCTCCCATTGTCCGCAATAATCACTTCGCCGCACAAACGGTTATCGTCGAACGCGCGCAAAGCCTTCTCAATACACCGCACGACAGTCTCCGCCTCGTTAAGACAAGGCATGACGATCGATACCTCGACTTCGTCACTAGCAATCGGTCCTGTGAGATCGCATCGCCCCATTGTGTCTCGATCCACCTTTTGATTCCTTCTTACTGGATCTGGAGGCGGTTCCCCGCGGCCAGACCTTCTTGAACGTTTTGGCTCAGAAGAAAGCGACTCAACGCCGTTGTGACAATTATGACCATCGTAGGCTCCAGGATCATTCGATAGCGATACTCCGGGCTGGCGGCCATGACAGTCATAGCTGAGAAGTAAAGCAGCCAGAGCCCAAAGAAGATCGCCGGCACATGGCACGCCGGCGTGCGCAAAAGGAAGACCAGCCCCCACAGTGTAACCGCTGCAGCAATGGCATACAGCAATGGATGGGGATGCCAGAGGAAATTAAGGTATCCCTTCGTGAAGTACCAGTTCGACCTCCATGCCGCTTGGCCCGCGTATTCATCAGTTTCAGCGAAACCGGCCACGACCTCGCCTTGCGGCCGGGTGGTCGCAAAGCCAAAGTCTCCCGTATTTGGCCGAAACGTACCGTTTGGCGTGATCCAAAACCATACGGCGCGAACGCAGCGACTGAGCGCAAACTCACCGGGGTGCCCGTGAATTCCTTCCATAGCGGCGCGAAACATCAACTCGTCGGCATCAATCTGAGAGTACCCGCGCGTTACGAGCTTTTTATAGACTCCCCACGCGTCGTGCAGATCCACATCAGGAGCCGATTCCCGGATAGCCTTCGTCGCCGGTCCATCGGACAGTGGAATCGGTGGATTCAAGCTGTCTTTCACATTCCCCCGAAAACAAGACCACCAAAGCGCCCTACCACCGAATTTCGTCAGGAAAGGACTGCCGAAATAGATCTCGTTACGAATTACCCACGGGGTTACGAGAAGTCCGGTAGCAGTCAAAACACTGACCGCATGCATTACGCGTTTGCCCAGGGATAAGCCGCGGTCGGTAGTGAGCGCCATTGCCGCGACTACGGGCATCCATGCAAACAGCGCGATCGGCTTAACCAAGGTCGCGGCCCCCAACACTAAACCGATTGCCACCGCGTTGAGCGCTGAAGGCGATTGAAACCAGGCAATCATCCTTGCGACGCATAACGTAATAAGGAACGAAAGGAGTGTGTCAGAAAGCAGATTTACCGCTACCCCGTGTGCGGAAAAACAGAAGAGGGTCAAGGCCAAGCAAAGCACGACCGCGGATCTCCGACGGGTTAGTTGCCAACATACCCGGCAGGCCAGCAACGAGGTCGCCAGCAACAGGAGCTGTTGCACGACAATCGCGGCGGCCAGTGCCCATGCCCCGCAGGCGGCCTGGAAGAAGGCTACGAACAGTAAGTAGCCCGGTGTCCGCGTAACCTCGGGCGGATCGGCAACGAGCAACCAATCCCCGGCAACGATACGCTGCCCCAGGTCCCAGTAGACCGCAGCGTCCGCTCGTAGCGGCGCTTGCCCGGCGGCCACGAACGCCGCCACTTTCCCTAGGTGCAAAACGACGAGAAGCACAAGGATTACGATGTACCGGCGCCCCCCCGCTTGAGCTCGGCCATCTGCGTCCGTAGTTTGCTTCCTCTTGTAAACCCTCATAACAAAGTCACGATCTTCCGAAACGTGAACGTAACGACGGTCCGGCGGGTGGCAAGGACACTGCGGCCGGTTGACCCAAACGCTTAACGCGCGGCTGGCAAAGCGCCGCCGACTGCGCCAAAACCATTACGTGCAAGAACCACCCAAGCTTATCGCCCATGTTCCCAACCGCCATGGACATGATGAACCAGACACATAGTACTCCTATCCAAAGTGCTTTCTCGCGGCTCGGCAACCGCCATGCTGCGCGAACCACCAGGGCGATGAACGTTGCATAGAGCAGAATGCCGACAATCCCAAGTTCGGTGAGGACCGAGAGAACGATGTTGTGCGGCGCACCTGTCTTGACACCCGTAATCGCGGTCAAGGCTGACCCGAACGCGCCGCCGCCAACCCCGGCCAGTGGGTGTGCCAGGAAACCGCTAACTAGGCTCCGCGCCCAAAACTCCCACCGCGGATCGGCGTAATCATCCGGGTTATGAACAAGAAGTGAGACGCTACGCGACCACAATGATGAGGGCACGACGAAATAGCCAATTGCCGCAATGACAAGGATTATCAGGCCGGACTTGACAACCAGCACGACGTTTCGGAACGAAACACCGCCGACGATCATAGCAAACGGCACGGCTGCCAAGAGGCAAAGGAATCCGCTACGCGATGCGGTGAGGAATATTCCTAGAGATAAAAGGCCGACTAAGAACCAATAAACCGGCCGTAGCAACCGTTCGACTTTCGTCGGGTTCGTTGCCAGATACACCGCGATGATAATTGACACCGCCTCCATCGCGGCCAGGTAATTCAGGTCATGCCCGCCGCCAGACAGGCGAGCCGATTCATCACTCGAATTCATCTCGTAAATTCCGGCCCGCGAAGCATACTGCATCATCAAAGGCACGAACAATCCCAGCAAGTAGGCGCGCAACAGCCAGATTTGCTCTTGATACGTCACGGCAAACTCCCAGATGAACAGTACGAACAACAGGAATTGCAGAAGACGAAGGGTCGCCCCGAAGGTCACGCCAGCCGAGTAACTCCACAGAACGGAGGATACAAACCAGGTCACGAATGCCATCTGAACTACCATCGCCAGCGGAATCCCGCGGATGCGATGTCCAGTTAGGAACGCCAGTATGCACATCACCACCATCAACGCGCCGACCATCTTAGCACCGGAGGGAAGGTCCTCGAAATAGACCATCATCTCGAAGGGCATGAAGGCGACGAATGCGCAAATCGTAAGCAGCGCGATCCTATTCACGCGTTATCCCCTCAATAAGGCGGCAGTACCGGTCCACGGCGAAATCCATAGTATAAGGCAGAAGCGCCTCTTGGGGAATCTCTCGCCGCGGGTCCAGCAGCGCGGCCGAAATGGCCGCGGCCAGCGCCGGAACGTCCTGCACGGGCACGAGACGCCCGAATCGGCCGTTCTGCAGAATCTCCCGCGGTCCGCACTTGCAGTCAGTGGCCACGACCGGCGTTCCCACGGCCATAGCCTCAATCAAGGCTGTCGGCAGCGCTTCGGACACCGATGACACAACGAAAAGTGCGGCCCGTGCCATGTAGGCGTAAGGGTTGGAGCAGAATCCGGGAAGCGCGACCCGATCGCGCAAGCCAAGGTCGGCGACGAGGTTCTCCAGTTTCGACCGCTCTGGACCTTCGCCCAAAATCAGTAATCGCAGATCATTCTTGCGGCTTGCCACGGCAAATGCGCGTATGAGCCCCTGGTAGTCCTTGACGGCAGCCAGTCGCCCCACGGTGAGGACCACGGGAGGTGCTCCAGGCGCATACCAAGCATGGTCCAGCGGTTCGCGCGCGAGCGCGAACAGCCGCTCGTCGATGATTGGATTATAAATTATCTGCATGAGGTCGCGGCGCGCACCCGTCATCTCGGCAAGGTCGTCGGCAACCCCGCCAGAAACGCACACGATGGCAGCCGCGCGGCGGTAACATAACGTAATGCAACGCCGCAATACGGCCCCCCAAATTCCTTTTGCCTGTGCCGCCTTTACCGAGCGTGTGGAATGGATGGCGGCGATGATCGGAATTCCGCTCCTCGAAAGCCATTTAGCCACGGCAGCGCCGAAGTTCGCGTGGTCCAAGGCGGAAATCGCGACTGCGGGCCGGACCCTGCGGAAATACGCAGCCAACCGCGGAATCGCCCGTAGGACGCGCGCGGTCTTGAGATCGACCACGCGGACAGCCGGATCCAATTCTGCCAGAAACTCCCCCTTCGCCTCGACCAGGACCATATCGACCAGGCGGCGGCGCGCCGCCAGCGCATTGGCTAGATGTACCATCACTCGTTCTGCACCGCCGAGGCAAAGATCTGGCAGAAACAACGCCACGGGGTTCCGCACGATCTCTTTGTCGTCCTCGTTCAAACTGGCTTGTACGGTAGCTTTCATCCCTTTACAGCGGCGGTCGGCGGGCTAACAATTGCGATTTGCGGACTAGCACTTTTCCGATAGGAGTTCCGGGTGCTCCTGGAGGTAGTCCACGGTCCGCAGGATGGCTTCGCGAATAGTAAACTCCGGTTGCCAGCCGTCTCAAGGGTCCGTAGGAAGATGCCTATTTTCGTCATCCCAGCAACTCTTCATAAACCTGGTAACATCGCTCGGCCCAGGTCTCGACGTTGAATTCCTTGCGCACCAAGGCCAGTCCCGCAGCCGTTCGCCGCTCGCGGTCATCGTGCGACCATGCCAACACCGTGCGGATCGCGGCGGCCAGCGAGGAACTATCGTTCGGCGCACAGAGCACCACGTTGGGGACCTCTCTCGCCCACTCCGCTGCCGGGATGTCGCTGTGTACGACTGGGAGCCGGTTCGCCATGGCCTGCAAGACCGCCGCCGCGAGGCCTTCGCTGCGACTCGGACAAAGGAACGCGCTCGCTATTTGGTAAAAGTCGGCCTCGTTCTCCACCGGCCCGACAGGTCGCAGCCAGGGAAACGGGTGCCCGTTGGTCCGCTCGGAAATGAACTTCCGCATCTCATCCGTGCCAATGGGCACGAGCGCGAGCCGATAGCCTTCCCGGACGAGGGTCCGCACGGCGTCGATCGCCAGGTCCAGGCCCTTGCGGAGCGGTGCCCAAGCGAACATTAGCAACACCTTCTCGTCGGGTGGAAGTGCGAGGCTCGCGAGCACCTCGGCGGGGGCGCGCCGGTTCGCCGTGGCCCGTTCGAGATCGATACCGTTGATGATAAGGCGGTTATTGCGTTCCGCGACACCTGCGGCGCGGAGGTCGCGCATCACCGGTTCCGAACAGGGGATGACGCGGACCGACGAGCCAAGCAGACGGTACTTAACCAACTCCTTGAACCTTCGAAGAACTGTTTTTCGCACGCGGATTTCCGAATGGGCGTGCCAAACGACGCCCACCTTCTTTCCGCGCAGACGTAGCAGCCGGCTTGCCGCCCAGGCAGCGACGTCGTACGTCGTGAAGTGTGTATGAACAATAGCCGCATCTTCGTCGACGGCGATTTTCGAGATCGCGCGGGTGTACTGCCGCAACGAAGCCCGCGAAGGGAGGAAGCGAACCGCTTGCCCGCTAGCCACCAGCGGAGCATACCAGGACCGCTCGCGAACCTCCTCGGGGAGAAGAAAGACGGACCGATAGCCGTGCCCTTCGCCTACCCTGGCAACGGCGCTGAGCATGGCGACGAAGTTGCCGGCATACGATGATTGGTAGTGGGCAGCTTGAAGGATCGATCGAGTCATGGGATGTTACGCGGGCGTTGAGACGGCGTCCAGGTGCCTCCGATACAAATCTCCGTCCGAATAGAGTTGGGCGTAAATCGCCGAGAGTTCGCCGGCCGAGGGCACGCGCAACGAATATGAAAGGCCAAACTGGCGACAGCACGCCAAGGGCCAACCGAGGATTTCTCCCGCAGGGCTCAAATCTGGCGCGGAACACGCGGGACACGGTCGTGTTTGGATGGATGAATCAGGTATCATTTAACCTCTTCTTGTATGTGAACACATTTGATGGCAAGCCGTCGTCGCAGTTCGGCGGCCACGCGAGGACCGCGGAAAAACCGGGCTGCCAGCAAGGCGTTGCGCACCAGACGCAATCGCAGTTCGCCGTCGTTCCGCAGCCGCTCGATTGCCGCGCGGAGGGCGCCGACATCCGGCCGGTCCACCACTAGGGCGCAGTCGTGTTCGATCAGGAAACGCGTCAAGTAACTTTCCGCGGGAGAATGTGCCAGGATCGGCCGGCCGCTTATTAGATACTCGATCGTCTTCGTAGGGAAAATCGTCAGAAATTCCTCGGGCGCGCAGCCCGGATCGGAGAAGCCGTGCGGCAAGAGCAGGATGTCGGCTTTTGACAGGCGGCTCGGGATCTCATCGCGCGACAACTTTTCGCACGAGACGCCCGGCGGCAGTAGCCCGATTTGTCGTAAGTAGTCCGGGTTCGTGCCACTGTAAATACGCACGACGACATCGTTGCAGGCGGCAATGGCCTGTCCGAACCGGGTTGCCGCGTCCTCGCACGATAAATTCACGTTGCCGCAGAATGCCAAGCGCAGTGGCGATCCCACCGGCGGCAATACGTCGCACACGGGGATCGGTTCGTTGAACGCGTGGACTAGCGGCGTTTGTCGCACGCCCGGGTATTTCTTTTTGAAATAATCCGACATTCCGCGGCTCATAACGAAAACGTGTTTCGCACGGCGGAATACCCGCGGCTGGAGCCAGCCCGCGAAGGCGCGTCGCACCCCCACGCGGTTCTCGTAGTACGTGTTGTGAAAGTAGACGTACAACGGACGCCGAGTGAAGAGGGCGAGGAGATAGCCGACGAAGAGAAATTGTTCGTCCGGGAACACGGCAAGGATTTGGTGGACGCCCCGCGTCCACACGATCCACAGACAGCAGAGCAGGACCCAGGGGAACTGGAACCTGCGCCAGGACTTGGTGAATCGCCGGGTAAACGGCCAGACTTTCTGCAGGTAAAGCAATTCCGGCCACTCGCGTTTCCACGCCACGGCCGGCTTGCCAAAGGGCTTCTCCCCGGCAGCGACCATTTCGTCGCGCGAGAACTGCCGAAGCAGGTTCAGCGCGATGATGGCCGAACCGGAGGTGTCCGGCGGCAGCGCTTGGCTGAGGTAGAGAATCTTCCCGCTCATGTGGTTTCAGGCTTGCCGCTTGCGCCAGGCGGCCACGGTCTCTTCAAAGATATTTTGCAGGCTCCGCGTCAAGGTCCAACCCGGGTAGTGCCGTTTCAGCTTTTCGAGGTTGGAGATGTAACAGATGTGATCGCCCTCGCGATTCTTATCGACGTACTCGTAGCTCGTCTTCTTGCCAGTGATGGCTTCCACCCGTTGAAAGGCCTCGATAATCGAGCAGGAATTGTCGCGTCCGCCGCCCATATTGTAGACCTCGGCGCAGCGCGGTGCGGCGATGAATCGCTCGATGAAACAGGCTACGTCGTGCGAATGGATGTTATCGCGGACCTGTTTTCCCTTATAGCCGAAAACCTTGTAATGCCCGCCACTGACGTTGACTTTCACCAGGTAGCTGAGGAATCCATGTAGTTCCACTCCAGAATGGCTTGGGCCGGTCAAGCAGCCGCCGCGGAGGCAGCACGTCCGCATGCCGAAATAGCGCCCGTATTCCTGTACCATTACGTCGGCCGCCACTTTCGACGCGCCGAAAATCGAATGCTTCGAGTGGTCGATGCGGAAGTCCTCGCGAATTCCCGCGTAATCCTCCGGCCGCGCGTATTCCCAACGTGTTTCCAGTTCGTCGAGTTCCAACTCGTTGGGGGCGTCGCCATACACCTTGTTCGTCGACATGTAGACGAACGGAGACTCCGGCACGCTGCGCCGCACGCCTTCCAGAAGGTTGAGTGTGCCCACGGCGTTCACGTCGAAATCGTCGAATGGTCGCGAAGCTGCCAGGTCGTGGCTTGGCTGGGCCGCGGCGTGGACGATCGCATCCGGCCGCAGTTCGTCGACCAGCCGTAGCACGCCCGAGCGGTCGCGAATATCCAACTCGTGATGCGTGAACCGCTTGCATGTGTTTTGCAGACGCCGCTGGTTCCAACGCGTATCGCCCGGCGGGCCAAAGAAATCGGCCCGCATGTTGTTGTCTACGCCGTGGACGTCCCAACCCAATGCATCGAAATGCTGGCTCACCTCCGAGCCGATCAGTCCACTGGACCCGGTGACGAGAATTTTCAAGGTGCTTGCTCCTGGGATACTTGTTGGAAAACGGAACCAATCACCCGCGCCGGGTTTCCCCCGACGATGGCGCCCGGTGCTACGTCTTTCGTAACCACGGCGCCCGCGCCAACGACGGCGCCGTCGCCGATCGATACACCTTTGAGAATCAAAGCCCGCGCGCCGATGAAGACGTCGCTGCCGACGTGAACGGGTCCACTCGATGCGCCGGCTGTCTGATGAATGCGTCGTTGTGCCGGATCAAGGGGATGGAAGTCGGTATCGACAATCATGGCCTCGGCGCCAATTAGCGTTCGCGGACCGACAAAAATGCCCGTGCTTGCCACCAATGTCGCCCCGGAGATTCCCACGTTATTGCCAATTTCCAGCACTGCCTCGTCGCGCGTGGCCGCCAGGACACAACGCCGCGTCAGCAAGACATTCGACGCGGTCCGCGACCGTAGACAGACGTGGTCGCCCAAAGCGATCTTGGCGCCGCACGCTCGGCTGATGTGTGGCACGCCGTAAATCCGGACTCCCTTGCCGCAGGTCACTTTTCTGGCGAAAAGCAACAGTGGGCTAAAGATACGATCCTCCCACCACCACCACACGCGCAAAGGCAGGGCAAGGATTCTCACCAATAGCAATGCTAGCCGCCTCGTCATTTCCGTTGTCGGTGTTCCAATTGCATGAACGGCCGCTTAAGCCTTGCCATGTTGAAGATAGACGGGAATCAGCAGTGCAAGACCGGCTACGGCAAAGACGGTCTTTCCGACCAGCATGGCCTTGGGAAAGGCTGCTAGATCGGCGCCATTGCGGATCAGCCACATCAAACTGAGAAAGTAACTGCCGATACTGGCGACTTGGACAATGCCGTAGAGGTCCTGCCGCCGGGCGACATTATACACGTTAAAAACCATACAAAAGCTAATCGCCACGGAGCCGAGAAGACTCCATTGCATTGCCGGCACAGCATCCACGAAGTTGGGAAGCAGCCAAGCAGTCAAGGGCCTGGCCAGCCACCACCCCAATGCCACCACCGCGAGCATCCCGGCCACAAGCATGATCGTCGGCCGGACGGCCATCAGCATGATCTCTGCGAGATTGTGCGTTCGGCCGTAGTGCTCGGACATGCGGGGATAAATGACCTGGCTGAAGGCCTGCGGCAGAAGGTCCATCGTGCCGCCGACGACGAGGACCATCGAATACAAGCCCAGACCGCGGGCATCCAGATAGTGCTGCACGAGTTTCTGATCGATCAAGATCCACAACGGCCCGCCCAACTCACCCACGGCGAAAATCGGGAGGCCCACCACAAGCAGATGGCGCAAGTGCCGGAAACTCCAAACTGGCCCCACGCGAATAGGCTGCCAGCGGCGGAGGATCCACAGGCCGACGAGCACGGGAATCGTCGCCCGTAGGCAAAGGCCGTAGAACCCCCAGCATACGACAGCAAGCACGCAAACCAGGGCCACGGCGTTTTGGACGACGTTGACCGTCGAGAGCCGGGCAAAGTCATGGGCCGTACGGTAGGTCGAGGGAAGATACATCGTGGCATAGAAAAAGACGAATGCCAAGAGGCCGTTGGCGAACCAGCCGGCCGCCATGGGCAAATCACCGTGGAAGGCGAGCCAAGCGGCCATGCCCAAGAACGGGATGCCTACGATAACGCCCAAGGCCATTGCCCAGGCCTGCGCCGCGGCGGCCAGCTCTCGCACGCGCGTCTGATCGTTTTGTCCAAAGTAGTAGGGCAGTTCGCGATTCAGGCCATTCAAGACGCCCAACTGCAGGAAGCGCGCAAATCCCAGCACCAGCCCAATCCCGTTGAACGTGCCTAATACCTCCGGTTTGACATATCGATTCTGCAACAAGCCGCCAGCCATGCGCAGCACGTTCCCCAAGAGGTTCCCTCCCGCCAGGACCCCTGCGAGATAGATCACGCTCAATCGCCGCGCGGTGGGCTTCTGGATCGCGTCGGGCAGAGGAACCGCTTCCACGACGGCCTCCCCAGGTAGTGCGTCTTCCAACATTTCCTTGTCGCTCAACCGATCATTTCCCAGGCGAGGGGCGATCCGGCCACGATGTCCCGAGTGGCCTTGCGCCCCAACACTTGCCGCAGATACTTCGGCGACAGTCCATCGGCAGGCCGAATGGAGCGCACGATGTTCGGCGTAAACGTCTCGCCCTGCCGGATATCTTTGACCACGAACAGCGAGCGGCGATACGCCCGGGCGACGGCCTCGCGCTCAGTGACCTCGTAGCGGACGCCGCCCAGGGCCTGTTCGGCCACGCGAATCTCGTCGACCATCGCGCGAAACTCGTGCGGTTCCAGCGAGAAGGCGCTGTCGGGACCGCCGTCGCCGCGGTCGATCGTCAGGTGCTTCTCAATGATACACGCTCCCAAAGCGACAGCCGCCACCGGCACCGCGATCCCCATGGAATGGTCCGACAGGCCGGCCGGCACGGCGAACGTCTCCGCGAGGTGCGGAATCGTCCGCAGATTCATCTCCTGCGGGGGGGCCGGGTAGGCGCTGGTACACTTCAGCAAGGCAAGCCCCTCGGCCCCCGCCTGCCGTGCCACGCGCACGGCGTCGTCGATCTCGCCCACAGTGGCCGCGCCAATCGACATGATGATGGGCTTGCCGGTGCGGGCCATCTTCTCGATCAGCGGTAGGTCAACCAGTTCGAACGACGCCACCTTGTAGGCCGGCACCTCCATGGCCTGCAGGAAGTCGACAGCCGTCGCGTCGAAGGGCGACGAGAAGCAGTGCAAGCCCAACTCGTCGGCGATGCTTTTCAACTTCGGCTGCCAGTCCCAAGGCGTGTAGGCCTCTTGATAGAGCTTGTGCAACGTCTGCCCGGACCAGAGCGTGCCTTCCACGACGCGGAAACAGGGCAAATCGCTGTCGAGCGTGATCGTGTCGGCCGTGTACGTCTGTAGTTTGACAGCATCGGCGCCAGCATCCTTGGCGGCCCGTACGATCTTTACGGCCTGCTCGAAGCTTTGATTGTGATTGCCCGACATTTCCGCGATGATGTAGGCCGGACATCCGGGGCCGATCTTGCGACCCGCGATCGTAATTGTTGGCGTCCGCATCAGGCGCTCTCCTGGCAAGGTTCGAGTTCGGCCGCAGGATGCGGAGCGGCGGCGGCCATCTCATCCCATGTCCGCCACCTGTTGGAATGGGCCTCGATGAGTTCGCACGTGGCTCTCGGCCCGACATTGAAAAAGGCGTCAAGGACGGACAGATAGGGTATGAAGCTTCCGCGCCCGGCGGCTTGCGGATACGGCGGTGGTTGAAAGTCCTGAAAAAGGACCTCGATCCCGTCGACGGGAAAAACGCCGTCGTTTTGCATGTAGCCGAACGAACCGCGGGCACAGAGGTAGACCCGGGCTTCGGTCCAGTGGAGCAAGTCGACCACGCGCTGCGACCGCACCGTTGCCGCGGGGTGCTGAGAGCTCAGCCGGAATTCCCGCTTCAGCCCCATCAGGTCGCAAGCCAGACGGATAAAACCGATGTTTTGTTCCGCCAGTGAATTGGCAGGGGTCAAAAGCCACTGTTCCACGGGTGGACCAACCTCGGCAAAGCACGGTGCAGAACGGTAGGTATTACGCATCTGTTTCCACATGTGCGACCGCCAAGGAGAGTCGTCGGCAATCCAGGCTTCATTCAAAGGCAGGCCCAGGGAGTGTTTTTTCTGCATAGGCACCGTCATCCAGGCCACTTCTCCCAGGTTGCGAAAGAGCCGATTGTGCTGGTGAAAGCTGCCGGCCGAATACTGGTAGTCGTCGCCGAACACGAAACGGTCGCAAGCGCAGATCAGGCCGAAGAATCCTTGCCATGGCAGGAAGGTGGGTTGCATCATGGCGACTTTCATTGCCCGTCGACTCCTGCGGCCTGCATCACCGCCAGGACGCGATCCGCTCCTAAGCCGTCGACCATCGCAGCCAGATTAGCGGCGAGGTACGAGCGACGCTGCGGATCGCCGCATAGAGATACTATCGCCGCCGCCATTTGCCCGGCGGAAAGACGATTCCCCATGCCCAGCGACTGGCACGCTTCGCGGCGTTGGAGGAAATCCGTCGCCGGCGATTGCTCTTCGCTCGTCAGAACCACAATACTCGGAACCCGACAATAGGCGAGTTCCCACAGCGTGCCACCCGCAGCCGTCACGGCGATGTCGCACCAGGCCATCCAATGCGGGATGTCCGGTGGATTCCGCAACAGTCGAATATTGGATCGACTCGCGGTGGCGGCCTGCAACTGTTCCCAACGGGGATTGCTGGGGCCGATCAGGACGACCGCTTCCAGTCCATCGTTCACCGCGCAGTCCAGGGCCGACAGGGCCATCTCGGTCAGTCGGCCGGGGTCCGACCCGCCAAAGGCCAGCAACAGCCGACGCGCCACCGTAGCGACCTTCCGCTCTGGCCGCGGCTGGCCGCGGAATTCGCGACGCAAGAAAGTGTAGTCGGTCCCCAGCAAGAGCCGACTGTGCGCCGCGCGGCGAGCGTACAGCCGCTCGTCGGCGATCGTGTCCTGGTTCACGATGATGTCCGCGGTGTAATTCTCCAGTGCGCCGAAATCGTCGATCACGAGCAATTTCCATCCGCCTCGCGAGATGGCGGCCTGGTATGCCGCGTCGAAGTGGTAGCCATCCAGCACGATCCAATCGCTGCCGACGGATCTGGCGGCATCGACGGTGGCCAGGGCGTCTTGCGGACTGGCGGGCGCACAAGCCAAGTGTAGTACGTCGATGTTCTCCGCTCGCAACCGCTCGGCAATTCCCGCGGAGCAGGACGCCAAGGCGAAGACTACGTGGTACCCCGCGTCCTGCCATGCCTGAGCTAGTGCCAAGCAACGCATGACGTGGCCCGTTCCCATGCGCTCGCTGGAATCGGCGCGAATCAGTAACACCGGAGATTGTGCCATCAGACCGGCTTTTGCACCACGTGGCGGTTGATCGCCGCCACCTCGGGGTGTTGCCCAAGGTAGTCCGCGATCTCCGAAAGGTCAAAATCGATGCGGGGGGCAAAATGCGCGCAAATCAGTCGGATCGCCCGCAAATCGTCCTCTTCGTCGACGCAGAGACGGTAGTCAAGGGCTCTAACGGCTTCCGGGGCTTTCACGACGTGGTGCCGGAACAACTCCGGATGGCGCCAGTGATAGGTAATGACGTGCTCTCGATAGCAGGCTTCATCAGGCCTGGTCGCCTGCCACGCCCGTCGCAAGGCCGGGAGCGTCACCAGTTCGGCATCGCCGCTGCCCCGCGGAAAACCGTCGCACCAGATGAATTCGGCGCCGGTACGCTCGCAACTATCCAGAACCTCGTCGATGATAGCCGGTTCAATGAGCGGGCAATCGCTGGTAATGCGGATGATCGGGTCGGCGCCGGCGCCCAGGGCAGCATGCACGTAACGGTCGAGGACATCGTCCCGACTGCCGCGAAAGACACCGATCCCCATGGACCTGGCCCAGGCGACAATGGCGTCGTCCGCGGGCTCGTCGGTCGTCGCCACGATCACATCTGCCAGCCGCCGGCTGAGTCGGCAACGGCAGATTACGTAATCCAGCACCGTCTGACCGGCCAGTTCTTTGAGCACCTTTCCAGGAAGCCGCGTGGAACTCATGCGGGCCTGCACGATTGCGATCGGTTTCATCGTAGATCGCGTTCTGTTACTTCCCTGCACGGCCTGCTCGGGGATTGGCAATACCCTCTACAGCCATCGGGAAGCAGTAAGCTTCAAATCGCTCCACACAGAAGCTGTCATTTGGCCCCTTGCTGCTAAGCATGATACACCTGACGGGACGCGCGGGGAAGCGGAACTCCTGCCAGCCGGCGAGTTTTTCACGACTATGATCTTGCAACAAGTCGTACTTGCGACCGTCACGTGAGACGAGAACTTGGTACGCCGCATTGGTACCGTTTTGTATTTGGAAGCGGATCTGCTGCAGTTGATAGATCTTATCCAAGGTGATGACGAATTCGCACGGCACCGGCCCTTGAGAAGCGGGCATCTTGTCGTCAATATTGATCATGTGCTCCGGAAAATGCTTGACTCCCGACACGGCTGCGCCGTTGGCAAGCGTTGCCACGTTTCCCTTTTGAGCCAGACCTCGGGGTCCGAAGCTCTTCGAGCTGGGAGTGGGCACTCCCGGTTCCGCACCGGCGCTTTGCTTGACAGAGGCGATTTGTTTGTCAACCCGGACCTTCTCCAGGCCCGATAGCTTCGGCGCGGCTTGTTGATACCAGTAGACGGCGCGCGCCTGAAGCGCGGATTTCAGTTCGCTGCGGTCCTTTTCAGCCAGCACCCACCAACCGTCGGCCAAGGCGGCCTGGTCCTTGGCGGCGGCCGGCTTGGCCAGTTCCTGCTTGGCGAGTACGGCAAGATCATCGCGGCTGCCCTTGGCCAAGCACGGCAGGCCCTTTTCCCAATTGCCCTTGGCCAAGCACTGCCACTGGCCTACCACCAAATTGGCGCCCGGGTCATCTGCGTTGCTGTTCAGCGTTTCCATCGCGGCGGCAACGGCGACGTAACGCGTCTTGAAGTGTTCGATTTCGTGCTCGCGAGCCTGCACCTCGCGACTGAACTGCGGGTCCTTTGCGCGGCGCACGGAGTTAGTGGCCAGCTTGGAATAGCGCGCGGCGGCGTCAAAATCCTCTCGCCCGACCGCCGCCGCCGCAAGTTTCAATGCTGTCTCGCACAAATTGCGCGCCGCCTCCGGTGAAATCGCGGCCCGCGCAGAGCCCGCGTTGAGAAGGTCGGCCTTCAATGCCTCGCCGTCAACGTCGAACGCCCCCTGGATCTTGTCGACGATTTGCACGGCCGCGGAAAACTCACCGGCCTCGGAAGTCCCGTCGGCCGCAAGCCGCCAGAGCGCATATCGTTCCACCGGATCATCCTTCGACGCGTCGCCCTGCTTGTCGAGTTTCATGGCCAGGGCCAGTTTGGCCTCCGCCGTCTTGGCCTCTGTGAACTCCTTCTGGAAGATCTTGACAATCTTGCCCTTCATCGCCTGGTACTGCTCTTTGTCGGGAGCCGGCGGTTTCTTCGGCGTGTCTTTCTCGATGGACGGCGCCACGGCCGCGACGGTATTGTCGGACGGCTTTTCCGGGATCTTCTCCGCGTCTTTCTTCGGCGTTTCTTGCACCGCCACGGTCTTCTTGGGTTCCTCCGCCGCTTCCGTCTTTGGAGCCGGCGCAGTTTCAGGTTTCGGAGTTGAAGCCGACGGCGGAACAATGCTGATCGGGGGAACGGAACCGCCGGTCTTTTCCGCCGGCGCAGCAGGGGCCGCGATCGGCGGCTTCGGAACCCGCTCAGCCGGCAGCTTGCCCGATGGCTTGCCGGATTGCTTCAGCGACGACTCGCGGTCACCGGCGGTCAGCGATGCGACTTGGGAACCGGGAGACTTGCCGCCGCCATCACCGGCAAGCGACATGTAGATGGCAATGCCAGCCACAATGGTAATCGTGGCGCCGCCGACACCCGCCGGGATAACCCAAGCTGGCAGGCCCTTTTTCTTGGCCGGGCGGGCAGTGGTCCGAGACCGCGCCGTCGAATAATCCAAAAATGGAAGGCCGGCAACGCCTTCTTCCACCACGGCCGCCACTGCCGACGTCTTGGGTTGCTGCTCTTTGGCACTGGCGACGGCGTTCTTCCCTTGCAAATGCGCCCGCAGACGCCGATCGTATTCCATCTTCTTTTGGGGATTCAGGAGGCAGATCTTGGCCGCGGCAATTTCGTTGAGCAGCTTTTGAGAAACGGCGGCAAACTTGCCTGTTTGAAAACTCTTGATCTGGGCCATCCGGCCATCGGCAGCATTCGAGATCACGTCAGCGTCCGACTCGAACAACTCGATCCCCAGCAGGCGGTAGGCGTGGGGCGGCTGGTCGGCCTTGGGAATTCCCAACCATTTGAAGTAGGGGTCGTACGTTTCAGACATAAAGGATGCCCATCGAGCTTGCGTAGAATTGCCCGAAGTGCCACTTCCACGCGGATTTCGGGTTGCAGATAAATCCAGTCACGGCAACCGCATTATCTCTCAAAATAGCCAAGAAGCAAGGTCCGGTCCCGGCCTAATCTCATGTCCCTGGTCGCTGGTGGTGCGAGATGACTTTATCGATCGCCCGTACCACGTCCCCGACATCGCCATCGGTCATGGCCGGGAACATCGGCAGGGAGAGTAGCCGCTGGTAGGCCGCCTCGGCCACGGGACAGTCGCCAGCCCGCGTAGCAAAATGGCTCCTGTAATAGGGGTGCAAGTGGACGGGCAGATAATGTACGTTGACGCCGATGCCTTCGGCCCGCAGGGCCCGGAAGATCGCAGCCCGATCGGCAGTCAACGCATCGAGATCCAGGCGGATCACGTACAAGTGATACGCGTGGGAAACATCGCCGCGAACGGCAAGCGGTTTCACAGCCGGCAACTGGCGGAAAGCCGCATCATACTGTCGGGCGATAGCCTGCCGCCGGGCCACGGAGGCCGGCAACTTGGCCAACTGCGTGATTCCCAAGGCGCACTGGATGTCGGACAGGCGGTAATTGTAGCCCAGTTCGACCATCTCGTAGGCAAACGCGCCTTCTGCGGCCCGTTGACGGAAGTCTGTGGTAATGCCGTGATTGCGAAACAATCGCAGCCGCCGGGCGAGGTCCCCATCGTCGGTTGCCACGGCGCCACCTTCGCCCGTGGCCACGTGTTTCACCGGATGAAAACTGAACGTGCTGAGCAAGGCCAGCGAGCCGACCGGCCGGCCGCGATAACTGCCGCCGAGAGCGTGGCTGGCATCATCGACCAGCGCCAGGCCATGCTTACCCGCAATCGCCGCCAAGGCGTCATATTCGCAGGGATGGCCGGCGTAATCGACAGCCACGATAGCCTTCGTGCGGTGCGTGATGCGGGCTTCCACCTGGACGGGATCGATGAGCAACGTATCGGGATCGACGTCGACAAAAACGGGCGTCGCGCCTAGGAACGCCGCGCAATTGGCGCTGGCCGCGAAGGTCATGGCGGTGACGATCACTTCGTCACCGGGACCCACACCCAGGGCGTACATGGCGGCGTGCAGCGCCGCGGTGCCCGTGCTTACGGCGACCGTGTCGGACGTGCCAGCCACGGCCGCCAGGGCCATTTCGAACTCGGCAACTTTCGGTCCCGTGGTCAGCCAGTCGGATCGCAATGTCTCGATAACCGCCGCCACGTCGTCCTCGCCGATCGTCTGCCTTCCGTAAGGTAGCAATTGGCCGCGGACGGGGTCGCCGCCGTCAATGGCTAGCCGCGGCTTCGCCACAATGTTCTCCTATGATCCGCCGCAACTCGTCGATCGACATCCATTGCGTGTTGTTGTCGCTAGTGTACTCGAAGCCGTCGGCCAGCCGCGTGCCCTCAGCCCAATTCGACGCACCCCACCAGGAATGCTCGGGCAGAATGACATAACGGTCATCGGCCTCCAGGGCATGCCGAGCTTCGTCGCGCGAGATCATCATCTCGTGAAGCTTTTCGCCGGGACGGATGCCGCTGAAATCGATCCGGCACTCCGGCGCGACGGCCTGGGCCAGATCAAGGATCCGCATGCTGGGAATCTTCGGGACAAAGACTTCGCCACCGCACATCCGCTCGATGCTGCCGAGCACAAAGCGGACGCCCTGGTCGAGCGTCAGCCAGAAGCGCGTCATGCGGCCGTCGGTCACGGTGACCCGCCCGCTAGGCCGCTGGGCGCGGAAGACAGGGATAACGCTGCCACGGCTGCCCAGCACGTTGCCATAGCGCGTACAACTGAACTTGGTTCCGCCGGGCGCCGAATAGGCGTTGCCCTGCACCAGCAGCTTTTCGGCACAGAGCTTTGTCGCGCCGTAGAGATTGGCCGGATTGACGGCCTTGTCGGTGCTCAAACCGAGCACCTTCTTGACGCCGCAATCGATCGCCGCGTCGATGATGTTCCGAGCCCCTTCGACGTTGGTCTTTACTGCTTCGCTTGGGTTGTACTCGCAGGCCGGAACCTGCTTCAAGGCGGCGGCGTGGATCACGACATCGATACCCCGCATCGCCCGCCGCATGCGGTCGACGTCGCGGATATCACCGAGAAAATAGCGGAGGCTCGCATGATCAAGACCGCCGGTGAGCATCTCGTGTTGCTTCAACTCATCGCGGCTGAAGACAACGATCTTGCGGGGTTGGTAGTCGCGAAGGAGGATCTCAATGCACTTCTTGCCGAAGGAACCGGTTCCGCCGGTAATGAGGATCGAACTCTCCCGCCAAAGTTGTTTGTTCATTGCAACCGTCCCAGCTTCATGGAATTTGGCGGATTTTCGCCCCGCCGGCGCGCACTCCGTTCCCGTGGGTTGCGCATGGCCCCTCTGCGAAAAATACTGTTATAAGCCGTTTCGGGATCGCGTTTCATGCGCCCCGGGGCTACGCCGGACGTCCGGCCTTGAGTGCGAAATAAATTCTCACCCAAGGGTAGCTCACAAATAGTCAATAACCAATTGTCTTTCGTGCTGCCGCTTTGGCAAGCTTGCCCGACCAAGCATCGACAAGGGCACCCCCCGTATTAAATACCAGGGACGGGAGACGAGGTGGACCCATGTTGCTTGGATCCGCCATTAGGACTGGGCTCACCGCATTGGAGGGGAATTGAGGTTTCTGCGGGGGTCGCAGTGTTGGCATTCTGGATCTGCCATGCATATTCCTCGACCACCGCGCAGAGTTTGCGGCGAAGTTCCTCTTCCGGACCGTGAATCAACTCATCCAGTTCGGCAATTGTTTGGCGGACTTCAGCAAGGGTATACGGCCGGTGGTAGGCGGCACGCAACTTGGGGTGGTCCGTGGGAAGTGTCTCTTCGTCGTCAAAGTACAGCTCCTCGTAGAGCTTTTCTCCGGGGCGAATCCCGGTAAAGCTGACCTCGATTGAATCCTCGGGCAGGCCGGACAAGCGGACCAGGTCGCGAGCCAAGTCCACGATCTTTACCGGCTCGCCCATTTCCAGCACGAAGATTTCCCCGCCTTGGCCCATGGCCGCAGCCTGCAAAACCAGTTGCGAGGCCTCCGGGATGGTCATGAAGAAACGGGTCATGCGGGGATCGGTGACTGTAATCGGCCCCCCGCGGCGGATCTGGTCCTGAAAAATCGGCACGACGCTGCCATCGGACCCCAGCACGTTGCCGAACCGCACCACGGTAAAGCGGGTCGTCGAAATCTGCGACATGGCGTGAACGAAGCGCTCCGCAATCTGCTTGGAGACACCCATGATGCTCGATGGGTGGACTGCTTTGTCGGTGGAGATAAAGACGAAATTCCGCACGCCGAACTCGTGAGACATTTCGGCCATAATCTTGGTGCCGCCGACGTTGTTGCGGATCGCCTCGCCGACGTTCATTTCCATCAGGGGCACGTGCTTGTGCGCCGCGGCGTGGAAAACGACCTCCGGCCGAAACTGGGCGAAGAGTTGCCGCATGCGGGCCTCGTCGGTGACGTCGGCAATGCATGGCCGCAGGACGCCGCTGGAAAAGACCGCCCGCAGTTTGCGTTCGACCTTGAAAATGCGATTCTCACCCCGTCCAACCAGTAGCAGCATGCGCGGATTGAAGCGGAGAAGTTGCCGGCAGATTTCCGAACCGATACTGCCGCCGGCCCCCGTGACCATCACCGTGCGGTCTTCAATCAGCCGGCCAATGATATTCATGTCCAGTTGCACTGGCGCGCGGCGCAGGAGGTCGCTGATTTCAATGTCGCGGATGGGAATGCGGTGGTCGCCGCCCAGGCGGTCTTGGATGGCGCGAATAATTTTCAGCTCCAGCCCCGATTGCTTGCAGGCGTCCATCAAGTCCCGCAATCGCGAGCCGGCCAGGGTGCCCGCCGTGACCAAAACGGTGCTCGCGGCACAGGCAGCGGCGACTTCGCCAACATCCTCGAGACGGCCCAGAACGGGGAATTGCCCCAACCGGGAACCGACGGCGCCTTCGTCCACGGCCAGCAATCCGCGCACCCGATAGGGCAACTCGCGATAACTCTGCATCTGGCTGGCCAGCAAGGCCGTAGCATGATCGTTGCCCACCAACAAGGCCCAGCGAAAATCGTTGGGATTGAGGATCGGCCAGAACTGCTCGCGATACAACCGCCACGCGCCGCGCAACGCACCAAGCACGGCGATGGACTCCAGACAATCGATGATGAGCACGCCGCGCGGCGTGGAAAAGCCCAAACCAAGGAAGTACTGGGCCGCGCCCAAAAAGAATGTCGCCGCCATGGAGTACCGCACGAGGGCCACCAGGTCGCTGAAGGTCACATAGGTCCACCAGCCCGCATACTGGCCCGCGATCAAGAACACCACGAACTTGATTCCCAGCACCCAGGGAAGCGTCCCCCAAAAGACCGGCATATTGTCTCTGACCTTGGCAAGATCAAAGTCAAAGCGGAGTAGGAATGCCATCCAGTAGACCAGCGCAAACACCGCCATGTGGACAAGAGCCATCAGCCAGACGCGGGGCTTGAGGTAGTTACTTCCTTGCCTCCGGGCCCTTTGAACGTAGCTCCCCCACCATCCCGAGACATCCCTGCCCGATCTCGCCGCAGCCGCGACTGTCGGCACCGCTCCGGCGACCGCGGACGATTTGTCGTTTTTGTTTGCTGTTATCATCTCGGAACTTGTTTCAATAACGGGTTGGGCGTGTTCTTTCCAGGGCGTTTCGCTGGTTATTGAACGAGATCTTTATTCCGGCATGGGCTGGATGTCACCCAGCCACTGCCGAGTGAACTGGGCCATCTCCAGGATATCAGCCCTGGATTGAGATTGATTGCCATCGCCGGCAGGCATCTCCAACAGTACCTTGAACATCACCGGCCACTTCTTTTTGCCAAACATCGCCCATTGCGTCTTCAGCAGATCCTGGCGTTCGTACATCGTGTAGTCACCTACTTCGTACCAGTAAGCGACGATCACTTTCTCACTCTTCCGTACCCACGTGGAAATGCTGACCTTCGTATCGGGGCGATTGGCCGCTTGCAAGGGTTCCCGCACCGCCTCGCCGACCAAAGTGAACCCGTTGCTGTGGTAACAGTTCATCGGGTTGTGGTAAAGCCCTTTGTCCGGCTGCCGGTACTCCGCCAGGAGGAAGTTCAGGCTACGGCCATCTTTCGAGTAGCGCCGCGATACGGCGAGATCCACCTCGGATTCGTTCCAAGTTCGCTCATCCAACTTCGTATTCGCTCCCATCCATTTCCCAGTCGTTGGCGAGTTAACTTCCAAGGGAAAAGTCTCGATCGCTTGCCGGGGCTCGACGATGTCGGGGTGTTTCCAATAACCGAGGAGATGGAACCCCCCTTGCACGACAAACAGAACTCCGATCACTACCCCCATCCGAACCATGATATTGCCCATTGTCCCTCTCCTAGTCTAGCTCTTGATTTCGACTGCTGCTTTTTCGGAAACAGGGAGGACCATGGCCATGGCCCTCCCTCTATTCCGATTTTCCGACCTACTGCGGGTTTCCTCCCGCCGCGTCATGGTCCTCAACGATCTCCGCTTCGGCTTCCGCCAGTGCGGCCTGATTATCGTTCATTGCCGTCTGATAAGCCAGGTTTTTCGCGTTGCCGTGCTCCACGCCGCCGGTTACCACGGCCTCTATGCTGCGGACACCAAAAGCGTCGAGCATCTCCTGGGCCGCCAACACGGCCGAACCCTGGCTCACGTCGCGAAGAACCGCAAGCACGACGGAGTCCACGTGTTGACTGACCAACCGCGTATCGACGATTGGCAACAATGGGCTGCTGTCGATGATCACGAAATCGAAGTTCGCCCGGAGTTGTTCCAACACCGTGCCCACGACCCCGCTACTGAGGGAAGGCAGTACTTGGCGACTCCAAGAACCGGCCGTGACGACGGAGAGGCCTTCTGTTTCCGTTTGCTGGACCATACCCATGACGTCCCCCTCGCCGCGCAGGGCCTCGCAGATCCCCGGTCCCAGCGGAAGGCCCAAGGCGCCGTCCAGGGTTGGCTGCCGCAAGTCGAAGTCCACCAGCACCGTGGTTCGCCGCGCACGGGCCAGGCTCATGGCCAGTTGTGTGGCCAAGGTTGTCTTGCCTTCGCCGCTTAGCGCGCTGGTGATCAGGACCACGCGCGTCTGATCGCACTCGGCCTTTCGTAACAAGCGGGCAGCCACGCCATCGATCGACTCTGTAAACCGCAATTTCCAGATCTGGCTCTTCCGAGTCGCGTCGCCCAATCGCCGCATAATGGCCGCGGGGATCAACGGCACCGCACCGATCACGGGAATCTTCAACCGTTTCGACACATCGGTCGTGGAATTGACGCGCTCTTTGCGGAGATCCCAGACGACGATGCACACGGCCGGCGCACACAGGCCAAACAGCGATCCCAAGACCATCACCATGATACGGAGAGTTTTCGGGCCTTGCGCCTCGTTTTCCGGAGGTTCTGCACACCGGTCCGGCGGGGCATTGCCTGGAATCATCACGCGCGGGGGAGACCGGAGTTCCACCATGAGGCGTTGCTCCTCTTCCGCCGCATCGCGCAGGATCCGCTCGATATCTTCGACTTCGGCCTTCATCATTTGCGCGCTGATCGAACTCTTGCCCACCTCGTCGGCCTCGGCGTGCTTTTTCTCGACCTCTTTTTCGAACGATTTCACCTGCGCATCCATGATTTCCGCGCGGCTCTGCAAATGTTGCAGTTCGATCTCCAGTGCGATTCTCTTGGCTCCGTACGCCATTTCGCGGGCGTCCTTTTCCAAGTTTGCAATTTGCTCCTTCGCTGCGTCCAACTCGGCCTTGGCCCGGCCGAAGCCAGCAGGTATCCTTACCCCTGGGGCGGCGGCGAAGATGTGTTGCCTGTCGACTCCCTCCAAATTTTGAATGCGGAGTTTCAGATCGCGGTAGGCGGGATCGGTGTTGAGGAGCATGACGATTTCCGTGCCGGGGATCTGGGCGCTCGACAACTTGTCGAGGCTCTCTTTCGTTTCCTTGAACTTGCCGTCAACCGAGCGTTTTTCCATCTTCATTTGCTGAAATTCGCGCTGGAAATCCGCATAAACGCTCACAGCCAACTGCGCCCGGGCCTTCATGGTCTCCTCGTCCGAGGCGCCAATCTGCTCTAGCTCGCGTTTCAACTGCTCGCGCTTGGTGCGGACCTGGATTTCCTTCTCCGAACGGATTTTTCCCAGTTCTGTCAGGCGGTTTTCCCGTCTCTTCCGGTCGCTATAGACAACTTCGCTCCAATAAGCCCCCACCACAGCGTTCACCATCGCGGCCGCGTCATCCTTGTCCGTTTCCGTGGCGCTCACTTTGATGATGCCCGTGTTCTTCGTCGGCAGGTCGACCGAGATTGCGTTGGTCAGCCACTGGATCGCATTGTGCCTGTCATCCTCTCGCCGGACGCAAGCCCGACCCTTCAAGTTCGGATCGCGGAGAGCCGCGATCATAACCCAGCGGGCCTTCATGAGCGCCGCTTGGTCGTTGCGAAAAACTTCGAACTCGTTCATATATGACTGCTCCGAGTCGGCCCCCTTGTTGAGAACGCGGGGCATGCACGGGGCCAATTGCAGGACCGCCTCGGCACTGTACTTCACCGGCAAAAAGGCATACAGGAGCCCCCCTGTCGTGGCCGCACACACCAGCCCGATGGACACCACCATCAGCGAATGCCGTCGAAGGGCATGCACTAACGACAGTCCATTTCCTGCGTCCTGAGCCGGGTCGTTCGCTCCCGCCGACATCCAATCTCCGCCCGTCGGATAGGCTGCGATGCCAGACGGTTGAATGGTAATTGCCTGTTCCGATGAAAGCTCGTCGGATTGTGTTAGATTTTCATTGGTTGACATGGATCGTGCCTAAGACAAGAAGAGAATCTGGAAAAGGAAACACATTATCATGCCCGCGAGGAACCCCGCGGTTTACCGGTGCGCGGACCTAGGCCACCCATGCCGGCCGGAGGACTCCGCCGCTGCGATGGGCCAGTGCCGCCACTGAAGGAAAGGGGGCCCTCCGTCGGCGTCTCGATCAGCAGCGCCGCGAGCAACGACATTTCGCCCCAAATCATCAGCATTGCTAAAGGCATCATTAACCAGCCCGCGTGGTCGTGGACGAAATGCCCCACACTGGCGTTCACCCACTCGGTCAACATGCCGTCAAGCACAATGCGCGCGACGTTGGAAATAATGGCAATCGGAACGGCGCTGCCGACTAGAATGATTTTCTTCCACAACGGTACTCGCAGGAGGAAACTGGCCCCCACGCAGACGGCGAAAAATAGGGTCATCATCCGCAGACCACTGCAAGCCCTTTCGACGTCAAGTTTGTTTTCCGGCAGCGAAAGCTGAATGACGTTCGAACCTTCGCCCAAAGCAATAGCCGGAATGCCGATTGTTTGCAGAACGTAAACGCTCATAATGGTGGCAACGCGTTGCAATTTTCCGCCCAAGGCCGAAGCCACTGCATCGGGCAGCGGCACCATGAAAATCAAGAAGCAGATCGAAGGCCACGCCCACCGCAGGGCTCGCCATCCACCCAACACAAGTGTCACGCCCGCCAAAAATGGCAACAGCGAATCGATGTCGCGCTCATAGTTCAGGAAGAAATTCAACCAGCGAACTACCACAAAAACCGCGAAGAACGGGATTCCCCACCAAGTGCCCCTATTGGGCCAAGGGTCAACCAACTCCTGTCGCTGCCAGAGCAAAAAACCGGCAAAGAGGGGAACAAAGGGGCCATGACTATAGTCAGGCGTGGTGGACCAAACACGCACGACGTGGATCAACGTCTCCCAATACGTAAAGAGAAACCCAATGAGTAGAATTCCCCACGCCGCCATGACCGGTGGAGTTGGTTGCCATCGTTTCCATTGGCTCAGTGGTGGAACCGTGCCTATGCTCATAACTTCGTTTCTTGGTGATTAGAACCCCTTGCACAACCGGAACTTACCATGTCATGCCAGGGGCAGAAATTGGGTTGGATCAGGGTTCTCAGTCAGTTGCCAGGAGATTGTTGCCGTGCCAGGGGTAATTCCTGCCGCTAGCCTCTCTCGCAAAGAATATGCCAGCAACGCTGTTTGAGCCCAATACTCTTGACGTAGCCTATGAACTGGATTGGACTTACGGCTGATTTCCTAACCACGATCGGCGAGGCGGATCGCAATCTTTTTTGGAAAAAATGTTGATTTCGTAACCCATTCGTTGACAAATGGCAACGATTACCGATCTTTGGAGAGAGTCCCTGCACCACCCGAGAATGGTTAGGGCCTCGATCTATGTGGTCGTTTACCATGCCGTGTCTGAATTACCACGGCAAGGGACACGCAGAAAAGCCGTTTTTATTGGAGGCAAAAACTCGCCCGATGGCAGCAGCACGTCACAACCATTCTTAGCGGTTGCGCTTCCTCGGAACCCTGCTCCGCGATCTGTACACAAGACACCGGCTGGAACAGTCGATTCCTCAGGATTCTATTGTCCGCGAACCAAGACGCGATTGCAAGCAGCAAACCAAAGATTGACGCAAGGAAATTCGTCAAAAGCGATCAATTACGCCGCCTGGGTATTTTGCGCAACCCGCTCAAAGATTGACGGCTAGGACTAATCTTGCGTCAGTCCAACAGCTCCAAGCAGAAATCGTCGATTTCCACCGAAGCGCCCTGCTGCAGGAAGTTGATACTCACCAGAAGACGGGTTTCACCGCGTCGCCGCAAAACAACGCCCTCCACACCTGCGAAAGGCCCGCTGCGAACTCGCACATTCATTCCGGCCTGTAGACGGCTTTCCGCGGTCAGGGGGACATTCGCCTCGATCAACCGCTCGACCTGGCGAAGATCGTTCATCAACTCTTGCCCATCCCCAACGCGCAGAACCCGCAAGACGCGGTTCGTAGCCAGCGACATGGCACGCTGTTTTTCCGAGCCGAGGATAAACAAGTAACCATCAAAAAGCGGGGCAAAGGACGGGATCCGTCGGCGGCCGTACTGCAACGTCTTTTTGACAAGCGGCAAGTAAAAAGGAACGGCTTGCCGCAGCAGATCTCGCGCTAGCGATTTCTCCTGCCGAGGTTTGGTGTAGAGCACCATCCAACGATTATCTTCCGTTGGAAATTCCGGCGATTCCAATAGCCCTTCTGGAAATTGGCACGCCTCTTTCGACAACACCGGCATATCAGCCACTCCCCCGTATTTTCTACTTGTTTTCGTCCGAAAACGCCGTTCCTGGCAATTTATTATACGCCAGAAACGCTGCTTTTCCCCACCCCCTTAGTGAAATGCATAGCGTTTCTTCCGAAATGGGCCGCCTAACTTGCTGAACTTGTCTCATCAAGAAGCGTCCCGAGATTCTGGACAAACGGGCGTTCCCAAGGGCGTTTTTTCCACCTGGCTCAAGCCAAGGTAACACTTTTGTATTACACTTCCCCACACCGCTTGCGACGCGACCCTGCCGGGCACATACTGTACGGCGTCAACCCATCGAATGTGGACCCAATCGCCGGAACGGAGAAGACCGTCATGAAACACCTTTCAGTGATTATCGCTTTCGTCTGCCTGTCGTGTGCGGGTGTTACAACTGCCGCCCAACAGGACCTGGATCTGCCGGTGGCGAAGATTCCGGGCGACGCGCCGGGCACGATGATGCACTGCTATTGGACCGGCCAGGCCCAGCAGGCCGCCAAGCGCTGGCAAGAGGAGTACGAAGCCCGCAAGACGCCCGCACAAATTGCCGCCTACCAGTCCCGATTGAAGGAAAGGTTCCTGGAAGCGATCGGTGGGCTACCGCAGCGGACTCCGCTCAATCCGCGGGTCACCGGCACGGTCCGCCGCGACGGCTACCGCGTGGAAAAAGTGATCTTCGAGAGCCAGCCCCGGCACTTCGTCACGGCGCTGCTGTTCCTGCCGGGCGCGGATGCCAAAGGTCCACCGTGCCCGGGTGTGCTCATACCCTGCGGGCACGCTAAGGACGCCAAGGGGAGCGATGCCTACCAGAGCATGGGCGCGCTCTTGGCCCTCAACGGCATGGTGGCCCTGGTGGTCGATCCGATCGACCAGGGCGAGCGCGGCCAGTACCTGGGGAAGGGCGGTTGGCCTGAATTGTGGGGCGTCGAGGCCCACTGGCTGTTGGGTGTCGGCAGCACGCTCCTGGGCCGCAACACGGCCCGCTTCGAAATATGGGACAACATGCGGGCGATCGACTACCTACAATCGCGGCCGGAGGTCGATCCGCAGCGGATCGGCTGCACCGGCAACAGCGGCGGGGCACACAGACTAGCTATATGATGGCCCTGGACGAGCGGATCAAGGCCGCCGCGCCGAGTTGCTACCTGTGCGGCTTTCCCGCGCTGTTGAGCACGATCGGCCCGCAGGACGCCGAGCAGGACATCTTCGGCCAACTGGCCTTCGGCATGGACCATGCCGACTACATCATGATGCGCGCCCCTCGGCCCGTGCTGATGTGCGTGGCCACCAAGGACTTCTTTGATATCCACGGGGCCTGGGAGACGTTCCGCTATGCCAAACGCCTCTACACGCGGCTTGGGTATTCCGAGCGGGTGGACATCTCCGAGAACGACGCCGGGCACAACTACAACCGCACGCAGCGCGAGGGCGTCGTCCGCTGGATGGCGCGATGGCTCCTGCACAAGGACCAGCCCATCACCGAGCCGGACATCAAGTTGCTCTCGGCCGCCGAGTTGCAATGTACACCGCAGGGCCAGGTCATGCTCCTTCCCGGCGCCCGCTCGGCCTATGACCTCAACGAGGACTATGAGCAGCAGTTAGCTACGGCCCGCGCCGCCGCGTGGAAGGCGGGCGAGCGGGGCCAACTCCTGGCCAAGGTGCGGCAGCTTGCCGGCATCCGTCGCCTGCAAGAACTGCCCAAGCCCAAGGTCGAGAACTTGGGCGACGTGCACCGGACCGGCTATCGGATCGAGAAACTGCTGATGACGGTCGAAGAGGGAATTGTCCTGCCGGCCCTGCGGTTCATTCCGGAGAAGCCTAAGGCCGGCGCCGCGGCGCTTTACGTACACGACGACGGAAAAGCGGCCGATGCGGCCCCCGGCGGTGCGATCGAGCGACTGGTCCAGGCGGGGACCACGGTGCTGGCCGTGGATCTGCCCGGCACGGGCCAGACTAAGGCGGTCTCGGACACTAACGACGGCTACACGGCCTATCTCTTGGGCCGTTCGTACGTAGGTTTGCGGGCCGAGAACATCTTGATCGCCGCCCGTTGGCTGAAGGAGCAGGCGGCGGCAGGGCAGGGGGGCGCGATCGGGTTGGTCGCGGTTGGCGGCGTCAACATCCCGGCGTTGCATGCGGCAGCGATGGAGCCCGAATTGTTCCAGTCGGTGAAGGTCTCCCGCATGCCGTTGACATGGTCCGGCGTGGTCCGCACGCGTTTGGCCAAGCTGCCGATCACGCAAGTTGTCCACGGGGCGCTTTTGACCTACGACCTGACAGACCTAATGCAAACGTTGGGCGCGAAACTCACGATTGACTTGCAAGGGGAAGTGAAGCTGTGATGATTCAGACCACTAGGCTCGTCTCGTCGGGATGGTCGAGGCAGAGCAACATCGTGAGGTAGTCGCGGAGATTGCGCGTGAGCAGGAAATGCTCTCGCACGAACTCCTGGCCGGTCCGGCCCATGCGTTGCCGCTTGTCGGCATGACGCAGCAGGAACTGGATGCGGTAGGCCGCCCCAGCCGGCGAATGGACGAGAAACCCCGTTTGAAAGTCGTGGACCTGCAAGGCAATGCCGCCGCATGCGCCGCCGATCACCGGCCGGCCCTTCCACAAGGCCTCGGTCACGGTCAGCCCGAAGCCCTCCTTGAGCGACTTCTGCAGCACCACGATCGCCGAACGCTGCAAGGCGTTGATCGTGCGATGGGCGTCGGGCGGGAGCATCAGGACCTTCAGGTTGGCGTCGTCGCCCGCGCGTTCGAGCACCTCGCGGAGCACCTCGGCGCCTTCCGGATCGTCGTCCGCCGGTCCGCCCGCCAAGGCCAATTGCATTTCCGGGTGATAGGGCTGTAGCATGCGGAATGCCTCGATCACGCCCAGCGGGTCCTTGAAGCGATCGAAGCGCGAGACTTGCAGCAAGAGCGGCCGCTGCGGATCGATGCCCAGCCGTGAAAGGGTTTCCAACCGTTCGGCCTCGGGGACCGCGCAGTTTTTCTCCGACAAGGGATCGATGGAGGGCAGGATCAGGAACTTCGGGCAGGCCATCGGCCGCGCGAAGGCGGGCATGGAAAAGATGGCAGCGTCATAGCGGGCGACGGCCGGTTCCAAGTGCTTCCACACGCTGCGATTGGGATGCGAGGCGTCGATATGGCAGCGCCAAATCCAGCGCCCCACCTGGCCGGGCGGCGTGAAATGCGGGAGATAGACCGGTTGCGGATCGTGTACGAAAACGATGTCCGCTTGCAGATTCAGCCTTGCGGCGTTTTCGCGATTGACTTCGTAGTGCAGCTCGAAGTCGCTTTTCCTGAGCGCTACCGGCAACCCCTGCATGCCGTTGTGAAAGGCCTTGGTGACGCGATAGAACTCCGGCGATCCGGCGATCACTTCCCAGCGGGCGGCGATCCCCAGCTCTTCCAGAAGCGGGACCATCCAGCCCAGGATTTCGGCCACGCCGCCGCCGCTGCGCGTGGAATTGACGTGAATCACGCGCTTACCGGCCAGCCGTTGGGCCAACCGCCGCAGGCGTTCGACCTCTTGGTGTCCCACGATGTCCTCGTAGCGGTCTAGCAGCTTCATGGCCCGCTCCTTGTCAGCGGCGGGGCGGCGGCGGCCTGGTCCCGAAAGGCCTCGATCAGTTCCTGCCGGAGTTGGCTCAGCCTGAGGAAATAGAAGTCGATGCCCAGCAACTTCGCAACTAAGGACGGATCGGCCCCCACTCTTTCCAGCCACAACGAGAAATCATCCGAGTGGCCGGCCGTGCGCCGCCGCGCGTCGTGAACGTGAAAGAACAAGGACCGCGGCGACATGCGCTCGATCGCCTCCAGCAGGGCCGCCGGCGTATGGATCCGCTCGCCCGTGTCGTAACCGATCAGCCGGGATTCGATCAGGTGCATCTCCAGGCCCGGGCGACACCAGGGAACATGTTCCAGGCCCCACAGCCGGTCTTCGAGCAAGTTGACCAACGTGGCGCGAAGGGCCGCCGTCGACGCATGCCGGTAGGGATCGACCACGGCCAGTTGCTCGCCCAGCACGTTGTCGCCCAGCGCGGTCCAACACCAGCGGGCCAGATCATTGGGAAACTCATGCAGCTCGAAATGGTCCTCCAAGACGCAGCGCATCATGTGATGTTCCAGCACTGCGTCGCCGGCGGTGCGGAGCGATTCCAGCAGTTCGCGCAGATTGGAACAACTCCGCGCAGTCGCACTGCGAAGGAGGCTACAATCCATCACGCAAAAATCGTCCGCGGCTTCCATGGCCTGCGTCCTTTCATGTTCCGTTTCGGACCGTCGCTGAATTGTATGCCGGCGGGAATAAGAACGGCAAGCACACGGAGTTTAGGGCCGGACGATAGATAACTTCCGTGTTTCAGCGAGGATGGCCTGCCACCCAAATCCGCAAGTAATTCGCCGCTCGCCCCTTACCTACTGCCTTGCAGCCCGTAAACGGCTGCACCCCGGCGAGTCTTGACCAATCCGCCGCCCATGCGATAATTACGCAGTGGGAAGGGGCAGAATGCGGCACGATGACAAGCATGAAGTTCTGATCTTCAGCAAGGCGGCGCGGCCATGAGCGACCCTGCTTCCTGGGGGCAATGGTTTGCCCAGTGCGTCGCGCAGATCGTCGCCGACCGCGATTGTCATCCCGCGGCGACCTACCGCCTGCAATTCGCGGCGGGGACGATGACGTTTCGGGCTGCCACCGCGATCGTGCCCTATCTCGATGAGTTGGGCATCAGCCACGTCTATGCTTCGCCCTATCTGAAGACCCGCGCGGGGAGCAAGAACGGTTATGCCATCGTCGATTATTCGCAGTTGAACCCGGAGATGGGCGACGAGGACGACTACGGGGCGCTGGTCGCCGCCTTGCGCGGCCGCGCAATGGGCCAGATCCTCGATATCGTGCCCAACCACATGAGCGCAACCCCGGGCGAGAACGCGTGGTGGACCGACGTGCTGGAGAACGGCCCCGGCGCGCCGCACGCCGCCTACTTCGACATCGACTGGCGGCCCGTCAAGGAGGAACTGCGGAATCGCCTCCTTCTCCCGGTCCTCGGCGATCAGTACGGCCAGATCCTCGAATCGGGCGAGTTGAAACTGGAATATCGAGACGGGGCGTTCTTCCTGCACTACGGCCAGTCGCGTCTGCCCATTGACCCGCGGACCTATCGGACGGTTCTAGTCCGCCGGCTGGACGTGCTGAAGGCGGCGTTGCCGCCGGATTCCGAGGACCTGCGCGAGTTGGAGAGCATCCTCACCGCACTGGAGCACCTGCCGGAACGCAAGGAGACCGATCCCACGCGCGTCACTGAAAGGCTGCGGGAGAAGGAGGTCATCAAGGGCCGCCTCCGCGCACTGTACGATCGCGCGGCGGAAATCGCCGCCTACGTCGACCGCACCGTCGAGCAATTCAATGGAACGCCCGCCGACACCCACAGCTTCGACGACCTCGACGGGCTGCTGGATGCCCAGGTCTATCGGCTTGCGCACTGGAAGGCTGCCGCGGACGAGATCAATTACCGGCGTTTCTTCGACATCAACGATTTGGCGGCCGTGTGCATGGAAGCCCCGGAAGTGTTTGCCGAGAGCCATCGCCTGGCGTTCGAGCTGCTGGTGCGCGGCGACGTGGACGGACTGCGGATCGATCACATCGATGGGCTGTACGATCCGATGGAATATCTGCGGCGATTGCAGAAAGAATTCCTGGTGGCGCTGGGTAGGTCGCTGCATGGTCGCACGGTAGAGGCCTCCCGGCCGCCAACAGACGCGCCTGCCGATCCTCCGCCGCCATGGAGCGACATCGAACCGCTGTTCGTCGCCAGCGTGACGGGCATGACCTGCACCGACTGCGCGAGGCTTCCGCTCTACGTGGTCGTGGAAAAAATCCTCGCCGCCGAAGAAACGCTGCCCGAGCAGTGGCTTTTGGCCGGCACCACGGGCTACGATTTCCTGAATTCAGTGGGCGGACTGTTCGTGGACCCCGCGGGCTGCGCGGAAGTGGCCAAGATTTACAGTCAGTTCATCGGCGGGCGGCCCGATTTCCGCGAGGTGGCCGAGCAGGCGAAGCGGCTGATTTTCCGTGCGGCCATGTCCAGCGAATTGCAGTTGCTGGCCCATCGGCTCAGTCGGATTTCCGAGCGGCACCGCCGTTCGCGCGACTTCACACTCAACACATTGCGAGCCGCGCTGCGGGAAATCCTCATCTGTTTTCCCGTCTACCGCACTTACGTTCGCGAGGGCTATGTGCCCGAGCGCGACCGGCAGGTCATCGGCCGCGCGGTAGCTCAGGCGAAACGCCGCAATCCGGCGAGCAACACCGCGGTATTCGATTTCATCCGCGACCTGCTGCTCCTGGAAGGCCCGCCGGAACTGGACGAAGCCGGCCGCCGCGAGCGGGAACTGTTCGTCGGGCGGGTGCAGCAGGTCACGAGCCCCCTCATGGCCAAAGGCGTCGAGGACACGGCCTTCTACCGTTGTTTCCCCCTGGCGACGCTGAACGAGGTGGGCGGTAATCCCGGTCGCGGCGCGGTCTCGCTCGAGGAATTCCATCGTCAGAACCAGGCCCGGCAGGCATCCTTCCCGCGGTCGCTGCTGGCCAGCACCACGCACGACACCAAGCGCAGTGAAGACACCCGCGCGCGGATCAGCGTGCTTGCGGAGATCCCGCATCAGTGGCGGAAGGCGGTGAACCGCTGGGCCCGCCTGAACCGCCGGCATCGCCGCGAGGTGGATGGGCAGCCGGCGCCCAGTCGCAACGACGAGTATCTCTTCTACCAGACCCTGGTGGGCATATGGCCGTTAGCGCCGCCACACGGCCCGGGGCTGGGCGACTTAACGGCACGGATCGCCGCTTACATGGAAAAGGCCACCCACGAGGCGAAGGTGCATACAAGTTGGATCAATCCGAATGCGGAGTACGATGCGGCGGTGCGGGCCTTTGTGGCCGCCGCGCTGGACGAGCAGCCCAAGAACCGCTTTCTGGCCGATTTACGGCAATTTCAGCAGCCGATCGCGGATTGGGGTCTGTACACCGCCTTGTCGCAACTGCTCTTGAAACTCGCCTCGCCGGGCGTGCCCGACATCTATCAGGGCCAGGAACTATGGGATTTCAGTCTTGTCGACCCGGACAATCGTCGCCCGGTCGATTTTGGGCAGCGCGGAAGAACGCTCGCGCGACTACGCAAGGATGCTGGAAGCAAGGACCGGACGTTGCTGGCGCTGGCCCGTCGGCTCATCCAGGACCCGCGCGACCCGCGACTCAAGCTATTCGTCACCTGGCGGGTCCTGCAGTTCCGCCGCCAACATGCCGGCCTTTTCCGCCGCGGAGAATACATCTCGTTGCCTGCCAGCGGCGCACGGGCGAAACACGTGTGCGCCTTCGCGCGGAGGTGTCCGTCAGCTTCCGGGTCGGGGCAGGAGTTGGCCATCGTGATTGCGCCGCGTTTCCTCGCGGAGTTGACGCCCTTGCGGAGCGAGTCGGCGACGGTCTCTCCGCCCATCGGTTCCGCCGTCTGGGAGGACACGCACGTCACCGTGGAAAACGTGGGGTCGTGCCCACTGAAGAATCTATTCACGGGTCAGATATCTTCGCTTGAGAATTCTCGCCTTGCAGTGGCAAGCGCCTTGTCTGATTTTCCGGTGGCATTGATGGCGAGTTTTTGACGCTTTCGAGGTGGCGCTGGGTACACGATCCCGACCCTGCCTCGACTAACCGGGCGGGCGGGGTATAATTAAGCAGCCAGCCCGAATCGCAACCATGTCTCCAATCCGTTCGCCGGTTCCTTTCCTTCCTGACTTGAGGAGAATATCAGTGATGCGTGCCTGCGTATGGTCTGTCACGGCCGCAGCATTGTGCCTAGGCCTGTGGGTGGTGGTTCCCGCCGCGGAACCTGCCAAGTTGCCGGCCGCGGCGAATCGGTCCTATGAGACGGTCGTGCTGCCGCTAGTCAAGCAATACTGCCTGGAGTGCCATAGCGGGGCCGATGCCGAACAAGGTGTTCGCTTGGACAAGTACGCTACCATAGCGGCAATGTCCGAGGATCGGGCCACATGGCGAAAAGTGCTCGGCATGCTGCGTACACGCAAGATGCCGCCCAAGGAGAACCGCCGCCCCAGCGACGAGCAGTACGGCGCGGCCAGCGCCTGGCTGGAGGTGGCCCTCGATCGGGCCGATCGGACTGCGCCTGCCGATCCGGGGCGAGTTACGATCCGGCGTCTCAACCGAGCCGAGTACACCAACACGGTCCGCGACCTGCTGGGAGTGGAGTTCGATGCCGCCGCCGATTTTCCCTCCGACGACGTGGGCTATGGGTTCGATAACATTGGCGACGTGCTCACGTTGCCGCCGCTATTGATGGAGAAGTACTTGAACGCTGCCGAACAACTCGCGGCCAAGGCAATAGCGGCGGACAAACGCGAATTGAAGCATCGGATTCTCGTGGCCAAACCGGGAGCGAAACTCTCGCCGGAGGCAGCCGTCGAGCAGGTCCTACGGCGGCTCGCAACGCGGGCCTACCGCCGCCCGGTAAGCGACAAGGAGCTTGCGCGGCTGGTGCAATTGGCGGCAACCGTGTGGAGAGAGAACCAGGGAGGCGGGTTAAAAACCGCCCTACCTGAAAGCGATCGATTCCAGGCGGGCATGCAACTGGCGTTGCAGGCCATCCTCGTCTCACCACATTTCCTCTTCCGTGCGGAGATCGACCCGGAAGCGAAGCCAGGCCAGCAGGTCCGCACACTCAACGAATACGAATTGGCCTCGCGGCTCTCTTATTTCCTCTGGAGCAGCATGCCCGACGACGAACTGTTCGATCTGGCAGCCCGCGGCAAACTGCGCGAGGAACTTAAACGCCAGGTGCGGCGGATGCTTGGCGACCGAAAGTCCAAGGCGCTGGTCGAGAACTTCGCCGGACAATGGCTGCAACTTCGCAACCTCGACCTGGCTGTGCCCGACAAGTCGCAATTCCCCGGCTTCGACCAGGACCTGCGCCGCGCTATGCGGACCGAGGCGGAGATGGTCTTCGAGGCCGTCATGCGCGAGGACCGCAGCGTGCTGGAACTGCTCGACGCCGACTACACGTTCGTCAATGCGCGGCTGGCCCGGCATTACGGTCTGCAAGGCGTTGCGGGCGACGAGTTCCGCCGTGTATCGCTTCGCGGCCCGCAGGCCAGCGCCCGCGGCGGCGTGCTCACGCAGGCCGCCATGCTCACGGTGACCTCGAATCCCGGGCGTACGTCACCCGTCAAACGCGGGAAGTGGATCTTGCAGAACATTCTCGGCACACCGCCGCCTAACCCGCCCGCCAACGTGCCCATGCTGGACGACGGCAGCCAGGCGGTGGCTGCCGGCACGTTGCGGCAGCGGATGGAGCAGCACCGCAAAGATGTGAACTGCGCCGTGTGCCACAAGGAGATGGACGCCCTGGGCTTCGCCCTGGAGAATTTCGACGCCGTAGGCGCCTGGCGGACCAAGGACGGCAAGTTCCCCATTGACGCCGCCGCACAGTTGCCCGACGGCCGATCGTTCAATGGCCCGCGGGAGTTGAAGGCCGTGCTCCGCGGCAATAGCGAGCAATTCGCCCGCTGCCTGGCGGAGAAACTGTTGACCTACGCGCTGGGCCGCGGGATCGAATCGTACGATCGCCGGACGGTTGACGCGATCGTCGGTGCGGCGAAGGCCAGCGACTACAAATTCTCGACGTTCATCCAGGGCATCGTCCACAGCGACCCGTTTCAGAAAACAAATGTAGGGTGGGACAAGCGAGCGGGCACCGAGCGCAGCTTGGTCGACGAGCGCCGGCCCACCATGATCTCGGAATCAGGCAATGGTGGGCCGGCGCTCGCTACGCGATCTGGTCCCACGCTACGGCCTGGGTTCGACGCCCATTAGTCCCGCTCGGCAAGCGGGACCTACTAACTGCAAGGAGTGAACCATGACTAAGCCCTCTAAAGTTTCCCGACGGACCGTCCTACGAGGCATCGGCACGGTAATCGCCTTCCCGTGGTTGGAGTCGATCATGCCGCGGCTTGCGCAGGCGGCCGAAGGCGGGCCGCCGCGGCGCATGGCCTTTTTCTCCGTTCCTGACGGCATGCACATGCCCGACTGGACGCCGAAGGCCGAAGGAGCGCTGGAAGTCCTGCCGCCGATCCTCGCGCCGCTGGAGCCGCTCAAGTCGAGCATCACGGTGCTCACTGGGTTGACACTCAACGGTGGGCGGGCGCAGCGCGACGGTCCGGGCGACCACGCCCGCGCGGCAGCCTCGTTCCTGACCGGGGCGCATCCCTACAAGACCGATGGCAAAGACATTCGCAACGGCATCTCCGTCGACCAGGCGGCCGCGGAGAAGATCGGCCATCTGACCCGCTTTGCCTCGTTGGAATTAGGCGGCGAGCGGGGCGCGCAGGCCGGCAACTGCGATTCCGGCTACAGTTGCGCCTATACGTCGAACATCTCCTGGCGCACGCCCAACTCGCCGATGAGCAAGGAGGTCAACCCGCGGGCTGTGTTCGATCGGCTCTTCGGCCCGGCCGATGTGGCCGCCGAAGATCGCGCCCGCCGTGCCGAGCAAGCCCAGCGGCGGAAGAGCATCCTGGACTTCGCCGCCGAGGACGCCGCCGACTTGCGGCGCAAACTCGACCGCAGTGATGGCCGCAAGCTGGACGAGTACCTGTACGCCCTGCGCGAGATCGAGGGCCGGGTGCAGAAGTCGGAAGCGGCGGGGCCTGCCGCGCGACGGCCTGCCGGCACGCCGCCGCAATTCGCCGAGCACGTGCGGCTGATGATGGACATGATCGTGCTGGCCTTCCAGACTGATTCCACGCGGATTGTGACCTTCATGTACCAGAACGAAGGGAGCAATCGCAGCTATCCCGAGATCGGCGTGCGGGCCGGCCATCACGAGCTTTCGCACCACGGCGGCAACCGCGATAAGCAGGCGCAAATCAGCAAGATCAACCGCTTCCACCTCAGTCTTCTGGCCGATTTCCTGCAGAAGCTCAACGCCGTCAAGGAAGGCGACGGCACCCTGTTGCAAAGCACGATGATCATGTACGGCAGCGGGCTGAGCGACGGCAACCGCCACAACCACGACGACCTGCCGATCCTGTTGGCGGGGCGCGGCGGCGGCACAATCTCCAGCGGCCGCCACCGCCGTTACCCCAAGGAAACCCCCTTGACGAACCTTTATCTGGCGATGTTGGACCGCATGGGCGCAGGGCTGCCGAAGTTCGGCGACAGCACGGGGAAACTGGAGTTGTGAAGTGGGGGCCGTCGACGGTTGCAGGATGGGCCGAGTAACACGAGTCCCACGAAATTCCGCATCGAATCTGGTGGGACTCGTGTTACTCGGCCCACCCTACAGCCTGCCCGTTATTTCACCGCCCGGCCTTCCTCGATCTCGATCACCGCCACGTCTTCGCCCTCCAGCAGGAGCGTCGTTGTGCGATCGCGCCATTGGATGACTCGCCCGGATAACAACTCGCGGCCTGCCGCGGGCAGCACGTCTGCCCATGTAATCATTGCCGTCCTGCGCTCGCGACTTTCATTGAAGACCGTCCAATAGCGCTTGCCGAAACGCTCGACGTAGACATGCTCGTCGTCCGACCAGGCCCTCGTGATCGGTTCCCAGCCTGCCTCGGCCACCCGCTTGCAGAGCGGCACGTAACGCTTGAACAGCGGCCGGTCGCGGTCGTAGAGTTCGAGGCGTGTGAAATAGTGCCCTTGGGAGGCATTGTGGCTGAAGAAGCCCGGGAACATACCGTAGGCCAGGCAGCGCTTCATGTACTTCTCGACCAGCTCGGAGGGGAAATCCTCGAAGCGCGTGTTCATCAAGAAACAAAACGGCTTGCCCTTGCACATCGCCCGGCGAAACAATAACTCCGCGTCCGGCATCGGTTGCCACGTGCCGCCCGGGTGCCAGTCGGTCTCCGTACCCAGGACGTCCAGCAAGGGGGCGAACCAGCAAAGTCGGTCCGGAGCGCCGTTGGCCATCATGAGCTTGCCCTGGGCGTGGATATCGGCTTCGATGCCGCGGATGTATTCATAGGCGATCAAGCCGCGAAAGATGGCCGGCCGGTGTTCCTCGAACGAGAACGTCAGGGGCGTCCGCGCGGCGGCGAAATGATCGCGGCGGAAATCGAGCTCGTCGGTCACGTAGCCCTCGCTGGAATCGATGTACTCGCCGTCAAGGTCGCCGTGGCGGCGCTTTCCATAAAGGTCCTCGCGGATGGCCGGATTCCACTTGTTCTTAAAGTCGGTCGTTTGGCCGGCGATGCCCGGCATAGAGTTCATGCTCCACACCGCGCCGTTGCACCAGGGCGTATCCAACAAGCGCACCGCGAAAAGACCCTGGGCATTGTGGTAGCCGCTGGTCAAGAGGGCCTGGGCCTGGGCGTTGCCCTGGCTGGCCAGCCGCCGAGCCTCGGTGGTCGCCGCCGCAAGCGTACGGGGCGCGTCCTTCGGCATCGGCATCCACCACGTCATCGGCTCGGTGTAGCGGAAGGTGAGGATGCCGTGGTCATCGTCCCAGGCCGTCTCGTCCGTGCCCTCCTTGAACCGAAAGCCGAAATCTTCCCAGCCCCGCACGTGGCTGATTTTGGCAAAGGGCATCCACAGGCCCTGTTGCGGCGTGCGGCAGCGGAAGGCCTCGGGATACAACTCATAGTAACGTGCCAACGCGCCGCGAAAACCCAACTTCGCATCGAACTTGAATCGCCGGAAGCAGAGTTCCGCCTTGGGCTGCTCGGCCGTCAGGCCGATGTCGTAAGTGATATAAAGCTCCTTGGTGTCGGCGTTATAGCCGATGCGGCTGAAGGCGGGCCGATCAGGCGCAATGGCCAGGGCCATGCCCTGGGTCTCGCCGGCCACCGCGCCCAGTGGGTAGCGCGAGACGCGGCCGCTGGAGCCGGCGCGGAACTGGGTGGCGTTGACATACTCGTGACCCGGTTGGACCGGGACGCTCCGCCGCGGATCGGCCAGCCAACGCAGCGACTTATCTTCGACCGGCACGGCGAACACCAGCGAAACCGCGCGGTCTTTCCCCGTGAGATTGGTCAGCGTGGCCCGGGTCTCTATGGTCGTGTACACTTGGCCCGTCTTGGTCATGCTCATCTCCTGCAATTCGATCCCCAGGGCTTTTTGGGGCGCGCCGAAGTCGGGCGACGACGACGCTTCCGGATCGGTGAAGTAGACGAAGTCCGAGCCGGCCGTCACGTCGCGAAGCTGGAACCCTTCGTGGGCGGGGCCGCGCGGCGCGACCGGCACGCCGTCGAACAGACAAGCGCCTGCCGGCGGGCGGACAGTCCGCAGTTCGGCGTCGCGGAACCATGCCTTGCCCGCGTGGCCGCGCAACAACAGGTTCACGCTCACCTGCTTGACTGGCTTTTCCGGGAAGATCATGACCTGGCGACGCTGCCAATCGTGCGCGACGGTGCCGAAACTCGCCACTTGCCCCCAGAGCGGCGTGCCGTCGGTGTAGACCAGGTCCAGGTAGAGCGAGTAGTCGGAATCCTCGCCGCCGCTGACATTCTCGGCCCGGCTCCAGCACGAAGCGATGATCGGCTCTGGGCGGGCCTGCTGGAGCGTGACGCTCTGGGTGACGCCGCGCCGCGCATGGGCATCGGCCCCGTTGTCGCAGACAAACCACTCGCCCTCGCGCTGAAAACCTTTCTCATAGGGTCTCCAGTTACCAGGGCCAAGGAGGTTCTCGCCCGCCTGTTTAAGGCCGAGGACCTTCTTGGCGACTACCAGTTCTGCGGCGGGGGGTTCCGCGGCGACATCTTCCTTGGCCAGAAGCGCAAGGATGATGGCGATGAGAACGTGACGTATAGACATTTCTTGCCTCACTACGGCTTGGGATACCAATCGCGAGCGCGGATTTCCACGCCACTGTCCCGGCCCACCATTCGCTTGAGCTCAGCCATGTCGGCCATCGTGCCGTTGCCGCTGCGGTAATGGTAGGGGTAGACGATTTTCGGCTTGAACTGCCGGATGGCGTCGGCCGCCTTGGACACGGTCATTGTGTAGGGTTGGTTCATGGGCAGGAAGGCAATGTCGATGTCCTTCAGCGCCCGCATCTCGGCCGTGTCCTCGGTGTCGCCGGCAATGTAGATCCGCTTTCCGCCCAGCGTGAGCACATAGCCGTTATCGCGACCCTGGGGATGGAACTTCTCCTTGCCGGGCGTAATGTTATAGGCGGCCACGGCCTCGATGCCGATCCCTTGGACCTCGGTCTTCTCTCCATTGGCAAGGATTTTCACGTCGGTCTTGCCGCGGAGCGTCTCGGGGATCTTTTCGGCAACGGATTTCGGTACGATGATGGTCAACTGCCCCGTGGGGGGCGCGAGGGCCGCCAAGGTAGTCGGATCGAAATGGTCGAAATGGATGTGGGTCACCAGCACGAGATCGGGCCTGGGCAGGCCGGCAAAGGCCTCGCCGCCGCCCACGGGATCGGCATAGATAGTCTTGCCGCTGCACTGCAAAAGCAGCGATGCGTGGCGCACGGGATGGACGACCAGGACGCCCTGGTCCGTGGCGACCCGATCGCCGGAAAGCCCCTTTTCAACCGCCCTGGTCTTGAGGTCGAGCACGTAACGTTCGTTCTTCTCGTTAGTCACATGGAGTCTGCCATCGTGGATTGCCAGACCGGTGATATAAACCCATTGAACGTCCGCTTCGAGATTCGGGTCGATCTTGACAGTGTAGATCACGGCCTCCCAAAGCTTCTCGCCCGTCTTCTCATTTCGCGCTTCGATCCTGCCCTGGCGTCCATTCGCATTGGGCGCCACGTACTTCACGCCATCGTGGACCACCGGGGGCACCGGCTTCGGACTGGCCCGTTTCGCCCACGCCTCGCTTGCAGTAATCGCCAGCAGCAACAGACCCAGCAATAGGGAAAACGTCTTCATTCTCACTCCCCTGTTTATAGGAATTCAATCCGTACGATTAGGCTCGCACCGTGCAGAGCCTCTTATGGCCGCCGATCATTGTCCTACGCCCGCGGACGGCTGTCAAATCTCGTACTGGCACATTCAACGGCCCGCCGCACTAACAAGTAGGTCTCTCTTGCCGAGAGAAACTAATGTGTTCTGGTCCTTTGAGATTATCCCCTGCTCCGCAAAATGGACGCCAGCCGACTGACCATTTCCCGCATCGTGGACAAGAGTAGAATTCCTTGTCGGTTTCTCGTCTTATCCACTTTTCTCGAAGGAGTCGTCATGAAACCTCTCTGGACGTTCATGATTTTAATAACGTATCCAGTCATAGTGTTTGGGCAGGACAACGCCCAAGGCGTGCCCAAGGTTGCCCGGGCCGTCGGATGGGAAGCACTGGGAAATTTGCAGCCATCTAACGTGGTCCCGCCAGGAGCCGGTTGGGCCTATGGCAGTCCACAGACCGCCGAGGGCGCCGCCCTGCAAGGGATGTCCCAGGTCGTCAGTGCCGCCGGACAGTATAATCGGGCCACGGCCGCCAGTGCCCTCAATCTGACCGAGGCCCAGAGCAACGCCATGCGAAACCGGGTCCAAGCCGTACAGACCTTTTATGAAATGAGGGCTGCCGGCCGCGCCGGGCGCGAGTTGGAACGCGGTCCGCAGGCCACGCCGGAAGAACTGGCCCGTCGCGCCCGGGCCGCGGCCCCTCGCGCCCTGAACTCCAGCCAGGTCGATCCCGTCAGCGGCGTCTTATTCTGGCCCGCGGCGCTTCAGGATGCCAGCTTCGAGTCAAGTCGCGCGGCCCTGGACGAGTTCGCGATGCGGTGGATGAAATACGGCGGGCTGGATTACAGCGAGCAGGCCCAGGTCCGCGAGAAGGTCAGCGCCATGCTGACCCTGCTGAAATCGCAGATTTCCACCATTCCGCCGCAGAATTATGTGGAGTGCCGCTCGTTTCTGCAAAGCCTGCTCTTTGCGACCACCAAAAGCTTCCTGTAGTGGGAAGCTTGTAGCGAAAGTGTGGATGCGGTAGATTGGACACTCATGAGCCAGAGTCCGTTCCAGTCGCCGCAAACGTCAAGTACGCCACTCAAGAGGCCGCAGAAGGTCGACCTCCAGTGGCAGGCCTTCGGCCGACGTCGAAAGCGAAGATTCGTTTCCCTCGATCGCCCTCCGTGGGTAACTCGCGCCTGCATATTTCAACTCGTGGTCGTGCCCGTGGTGATGTTTCGCCTGATCGGAAGTAATCTCAACGGGATCATCAACGTCCTCACCGCGTTACATATTTCGGCCGGCGCTTATCTTTGCAGCTTCTTCTTTTTCTGCGTCGTGGGCATCGTTAGCGGCTTGGCCATGTTGGGGGGATCGCCCTGGAGTTGGTGGCTCGGTACGTTCTTCCAGATTCATATTGTTCTCAACTACATTCTCGAAACTGTGCTGTTGCGGTTGTTTGCGCCGGATCTCTTACGTCTCTCCGTGGGAGATTTCTTCTTCATATCCGTCCGCATACCCATCATGCTCATGTTCTTCGTCTATTTCTTTACCGACGACGTCTTGGCGTATTTCGGCCGTAGCCAGGAACGAAAGCTGCTTGCACTGGCAACGATTGTTGTCGCGGCGATTCTTGTGGAAGCTGTCGAGTTTGGGCTGATCTGCTTGCTGCGCCCCGCATAAGGGACAGGCGAGTGCGGTTTCTTCCGATAGCAGTGCGCTAGGCCAAACGAATGTCGAGGAGAATTGTAATCTGGGCGAATACTTCCTGGCCGGCGGGCAATAAACCACATTCACGTGCCGACGTCGGAGTTGTGCCCGGTCGTCATGTCCCGCTTGAGACCAAGATAGATCAGCATCACGACGACGACCGGAAAACCAAAGAACACGCTGATGAACGGTCCGTAAAGCAGTACCACCAGAAAGACCTGCGCCGATTCCTTGATCGGAAAGGCCGGAAAGCTAAAAACGAACGCCACCACGGCCAAAATGCCGCACACCACGGGGCCCACAAAGTGGGCCGCCATGGCGGCCTTCAGCCGCCAGTAGCGATACAGTGTCAACAGCCCGCCCCAGCTTATGACGATTGTCGCGATCAGTCGCCAGGGAAAGGTATTATCGAGCGGTTCTCCCAGGATATGCATGGTGATCGTCAGCAAGCCAAAATAGATGCCGCAGGCCACAAAGAAACTCAATAGCCCCGCCAGACTGAACTGCCGTGGACCGTATGGCTGAGAAATCTCGTCAGGGGTTACCATGCTGAACTGCCGTCACAAATTGCTAATGAAACCGCGGCGGCCGGCGGGGGCCAGGATCAGCCAGGCCCTGCCGACGATTTCGGCCGGCCACACCGGGCCGTTGAAACGGCTGTCGTCGGAATCCCGGCTGTAATCGCCCAACACAAAGTAGCCGTTGCCGCAATCGACCGTTCGGTTCTCGGCGAGCTTAGCGAAGGGAAAATACTTCAAAAAGGCGAGCGAATCGGGCATTGCGATCTCCTCGCCGTCGATCACGATCTGACCGCCGCGACGCATCTGGATCTTCTCGCCCGGCAGGCCAACGACGCGCTTCATCACTTGCAGCCCGTCGTCGCGGCGGAAGGTAATCACTTCCCAACGCCGCGGGCGGCGGTACCACCACGATACGCGCTCGGTGAGCACCAAGTCGCCACTCTTGACGTCCTCGCCCTGCAACGTGGGCTTCATCGAGCCGGATGCCACGCGCGACAGGTCGAAGCAGGAGAAGTAGACGATCGTTCCCAACCCGACCACGGCCAGGCAATGCTCGACCTGCCGCAAGACCCAGCCCATCCAGCGGCGGTACCGAGGTTTACCTTCCGCCACGATCGCCGGCTCCCGCTCCGCTGCCGTCCGATTTGCCATCCGGCGGCGCTAGGGCTTGGTCCTCGCTCATAGCGCGGCGGATTTCTGCCTGGCGCTGCTCCCACTGGATCTTGGTCGATCGCGTCGCGCCCTGTGTCGCACCAATCGTCGGCGCCATTGCCAGCAGGAGCCCTCCAGCAGCCACCACTACCACACCGGCCACGGAAAGGGCACGCAGCACGGCATCTTCCTTCTTGACCGGCTGGGGCGGACCGGCCGGATCGGGCATCGATTCTGTTAACGGCTCGTCCGGTTTCGTGGCATCATTGGGTTGATCGTTCATCATTTGCCTCCTTAGTGTACCTGAAGTTGAGAAAGCCCTTGCAAGACCCGGGCGGTCTCCCGCACACAGACACGATCGAGAAAACAAAGCAGCGCGTCGGGGCGGCGGACGTCGCCCGTTCGCACATAGTTATTACAGCGGCACGTGGTGTTGCACTTTTGCCGGGCGGCGCACCCGGCACACTCGACCGCCGACCGGCCGGGCATGGACGAGCGGCAAAAGTCGTCGCCCTCCAGTGCATGCCCCGGCAACCGGAGAGGATTATCGCGAGCATCTTCCCCAATCAGCCGTTCACAGGGATAGAGATTTCCGCTGGGCGCAACGGCCATCTCGCCATCGCCGAAACCGCATCGCGGCGAGGCCTCAATTGGAAGGCCGAGCATGTGCGCGGCTTTCTCGTCGAACCAACTCACGCCGACCTCGGGCAAATGCTGCCGCCAGAACTCCGCAGCGCCGATCAAACCCGTTTCCAGCGACTTCAACCCAGCGCGATCCCACGATGCCCAGACGTCCAAGGTCGGATCGAACCGCTGCACGCCCCGCTCCCAGAGCCAGCCGATCCCCTCAGGCAGCATGGCCGCGGAATCGGGCCGCACCACGGTCACGGCCCGCACGTCTCGCCCCGCGTCCCGCAGACGCACCAGCGTGTCGGCCACCTGCCGGGCCGTAGGCCGGTCACCACAACGGCGATGGCGATCGTGGATCTCCGGCATTCCGTCGTGGCTGACACACAATTCCATATCTGGCCGCATCATAAGTGCCCAGGCAGCGTCGGAGACGATCGTGCCGTTGGTGGTCATGCCCAGACGCAGATCAAGGCCCGCAGCGGTGGCCAGTTCATGGGCGAAATCGACCCACCGGTTGATCGCCTCGGCTTCCAGGAGCGGTTCGCCACCGAAGAAACCCAGTTCCAGTGTGCCGCCGGGATGGAGCGAACGGACGGCCCGGCGAATGGCGGCAAAGCCGATTTCCAGGGGCATGGCACGGGGAAACTTGCGGCCGGTGTAGCAATAGTCGCAACGTAAATTGCATGCGTGCGTGGCCATCAGCACGAGATGAAAGCGATCGTATCGCATCCGCATCCCCGCTTCGACGTGCAGACCACGCCCGGTTCTTCCGTTCCCGCAGCCCTTACTTGCCGGAACGAATCCATACCCTATAGCTTATCCATTTTCGATCCGCCTGTCCAGGCGCTTTGTCGAGATTTATCGCTGGCGATTTATCGCTGCTCGGGCGCCGGCCCTTGAGGTTCCGACCGCCAGCTACATACCTCTTCGGAGTTGTTTTCGTCCATCAGTTCCCACATTTCGTTTTGATGCAGGAAGATGGGATCGGCGTTGCGGCGAATGAATTCGTCCACATCCATTCCGTCGATTGTCGGCGGTCGGCGCACGCGCTTCATCTTGCCGTTAAGGAAGACGGTCATGAATTCGCGACGGCGGCGCTTCTTCTCTGCCTTTTCGGCGGGCGTAAGCTTGCGTTTGGGCTTTTTCATTTTGGTCCCTCCATGCCAGGATAGCATAGCGATCCCGCGCTGAGAAGTGAATCGACACGACGCAGGCGGTCTGGAGTCTGATTACCTACAGCGAGACGAACTCCCAACGGCTCACCAAGGGCTTCAGAAACGCGAGAGGATGCTCGGTTTTCGCCCCAACCCAAATTGAACAACCTTTCTTACCTTGATACTCGCCGTTGTCAGCGACATTTGCGAAAGCACCGTCGCACGCCCAAAACTGAGTACCGCACCAACCCCAGCGTGCAATTGGGAGGGGCCGAATGGTCTTAGCGATTTCCGCGACAGTATCGGCCTCGATCCATGAGGCCGAGGCGCCATATCGAGCGTGGCACATGACGGCCTCAAATAGGCAAACCTCAATCAGAAATTCGGAAAGCACCATCCCCTCCAGTGCCCACGGCTTGGATTGATCTTGACGTCCATATACAGGCGGATCATCGGCTGCGGGCTGCATCGCCCATTCGTAGCACCATTGGTTCTCAACGTAGAAAAGAAGAAGTCCATCAGTCATCTCTAACCGATCCGGTTGCAACAGGAAGATCTGCCCACTCATGATTTCTTTGCGGCCACCCGCCAATCGATACCACCACCGCAATGTGTAGGGCATCTCTTTTCCCGTCAATTCTTCATTGCTAATGCCATCTTCAGGACCAATCGGGCCATGCCAATACTCAGCTACTACTCGAAAAATCTCCAGCCGATCTTCTGTCGTTGTCTTCTCGTAAAGTCGTTGCAACGCTGAATCAACACGGTCATGGTTGAGATCCCCCGGGTCGAAACCTCCGAGACTTTGCCAGATATGGCTCGGAAGTGCGGGACGCAGGTCGAAATCGGCGTCTCCGTAGTTCCCCGAACTTGGGTACGACTGCCTATAAGATGGCCCGAGCCGTCCCACGTACAAGTATCTCTCTTTCGAGCCGCTGCGGACAAAAAGGTGCATTGGTGGATAGTCTTCATGGCCGCCGATAACCTCTTGAGGCACTGATTTTATCCGGCCATCTCTGGCTGCGTCGTAAGGCTTGTCGGCAACCCAGCAGAAGCAAGAGCCAACTTTGAAGTGCGACATCTGTCGTGGGACACCCAGTGTCGTCAGACATAGCACTGTTCTGGGAAAGACGACCCACTGGCCATCACAAAGAACTCGGGCCTGCTGCTCTGACCCAAATATACCAACGGCATCTTGCCAACCGTACTCTTTGTACAGGATTGGTTCGCTCATGGACAACGCTTCATCGGATTGCTAATGATTGTCGTCGTTATTGTCGCCGGATATCTGCGGTTTCAAGAAACGGTATGAACCGACGCCACGCCGTTTCCTGCCGGAACTGCGCTGCGCTTGTTCCGGCCTACGACTACGAATTGCTACGATCTACCGTGGCGTTTCGGCTTGCAGGCTGTCGCTGCTTTGGCCTCGCGGAGGAGATTACTGACCGCCGCGAGGTAGGTTTCCAGAGTCGTGGTCCAGCGGGCCAGGCAGGCGCGGCCCTGGGACGTGATGGCAAAAAGCCGCTTGGCATGCCCCCGCGTGCCGGCTTCCCAGGTGGATGTCACCAGGCCGGAGGCCTCCATCTTTTTCAGCGACCGATAAATGCCGGAGACGTCGGGCGTTTCACCGCAATGGCCCGTAATCGCGTCGATGCGTTCGGCCAGGCGATAACCGTGGATCGGCTCGTCGGCCAAGGCGGCTAGGATCGCCGGTTGCACTAGCTTGTCGAGCGTGCCGCCCGAACAGGGACAATCGGAAATGGCGGGCATACGACACCTTCCATTCGTGGAGTTCATCAACTATGCTAGGATGCTGAGAATTTAAGTATGGACGGGCCAGCCAAGCCTGTCAAGACGACGACGGGCGTCGAACCATAGGAGATAAATGCGATGCCGACAACCCGCCTGATGCTCATTGGCGGCTTCTTGGGAGCCGGAAAAACGACCGCGATTTTGCGCATTGCCCAACGGCTCGCCGAGCGCGGCACGCGGGTGGGGCTGATCACCAACGACCAGAGCGTGGGGCTGGTCGATACGGCCCTGCTGGGCAATCAGGGTTTTCCCACGGCCGAAGTGACCGGCGGCTGCTTCTGCTGCAAGTTCAATTCGCTCATGGAGGCAGCCGAGAAACTGCAACAAGCGAACCGCCCCGAAGTGTTCATGGCGGAACCGGTGGGCAGTTGCACGGACCTCAAAGCCACGGTCAGCTATCCGTTGCGGCGGCTTTACGGGGAGCATTATCGGATCGCTCCCTTGAGCGTGCTGATGGATCCGGTTCGCGCGATGCGGATATTGGGGCTGGCCTCCGGCAAGTCGTTCTCGCCCAAGGTGCATTACATCTACGGCAAGCAATTGGAAGAGGCGGAGCTCCTGGTGATCAATAAGTGCGATCTGCTCGATGCGGCTAGGCTGGAGGAATTGCAGGGAGCTTTGCAGACGCGTTTTCCGGGCCGGCCGGTTTTGAGCATCTCCGCGCGGGAGGGCCAAGGCATCGACGCCTGGCTCGATCGGCTCCTGGATGCCTCTTTAGGTTCCTCCCCCGCAATGGAGGTCGACTATGACACCTATGCCGAGGGCGAGGCGCTGCTGGGTTGGCTCAACGCGACCGCCCGTATCGCAGCCCCCGTCGCCGCCGACGGAAACGCATTCGTCCAGCAACTTGGGGAGTTGCTGCAAACGGCCCTGGAGGCCAAATCTTTCGAGATCGCCCATTTGAAAATGACCTTGGAGCCTGACGGTTTTGGCCGGGATCTGGCCGTCGCCAATCTGGTCCGTAGCGGCGGCCCGTTGGAACTTGCCTTTCGGCTGCAAGAACCGCTCTCCCGTGGTATATTGACCCTGAATCTGCGGGCCGAGGCCGATCCGGAGGTCTTGCGGGGGACAGTGCTTCGCCTCTTGAGTTTGCCTGAATTATCATTTACAATCAAAGTAGACAATATTGAAGCGTTTCGGCCGGGGCGTCCCACCCCCACCCACCGGTATACGCAAGCGTGACTTGGCCGATCCCGCCTCGCCCCCAGACCTTCCTGCCAGCGCGTGGTGGGCCTTCGACTGTTAACTGAGGATGCAGCGCCTGTGAAATCGCCTTCCCCGATTCTTTACTGTCACTGCGCTTATGCAAACGCCGTGAGCGCCGAGGTGAAGCATGAAGTCTTGCGGCATCTGGTCGAGTCGGGCATGCCGTTCAATGCGGTCGCCGACCTCTGCCAGTTGTCGGCGGCGAAAGATCCGGCGCTCGAGCAATTCGCGGCACAACCGGGATTGCAGGTCGTGGCCTGTTACCCGCGGGCCGTGCGGGGGCTGTTCGCCGCGGCCGGCGCCCCGTTGCCGGACGGGGATACTACGATCCTTAACATGCGCGAGGACAACGCCCAGGCGATTATCGAGCGTGTTTTCAATCCCACGCCGACCGGTGGGGAGGCGAACCCATGAGCGCGAAGGTTTGCCCGCCCACACGCGTCGTGCTTTGCAGCCCCGCGGACCAGGCGCACGAGTCAGCGAAACGTACGCTAGAGATCGTTCGGCTGCTGTTGGAGCGCGGTTACGCGGTTTGCCGTACCAGTGCGTCGCCTGGCGAGACGGCTATTCCGCTCGCGGTTGGAACAGTCCAAACGAACCCGACGAGTCAGCGAGGCAACGACTTGGCGACCTCGCTGACGCTCCGGGTTAATATCAGTGACAACCGCGAACAGTATGCTTCGTATGTCGATCCCGGCGATGCTTCGCCCGCCGAAGTGGTGGACCGCGTCGACCGGGTCGTGCAGGCCGACGGCCAAAGCAAGCCGAACTGGAAGCCCTGGTTTCCGGTCATCGACCGCAAGCGTTGCACGAACTGCATGCAGTGCCTGAGCTTCTGCCTCTTCGATGTCTACGCCGTTACGCCCGATGGAAAGATCGCGGTCGCCAATCCGGCCAATTGCAAGACCGATTGCCCGGCCTGTTCGCGAGTTTGCCCCGAGGTGGCGATCGTTTTTCCCAAGTACCGCTGGGGCCCCATGAACGGCGAGGAACCGGGTACGGGCGGCAGTCGTCGCGAGGCCGTGAAGGTCGATATTTCCGCGCTGCTGGGCGGCGACGTTTATAGCATGCTCCGCGACCGCAGCCAACGGGCCAAGTCGCGTTTTTCCAAGGAACGCGATGACGACCGCGCCCTGGAGGAACGGCGGCGGTGCCTAGCCAAATTGCAGCAGGACGTCAACGATCTTGACATTCCGCCCGAGGTGATGGCAGCCTTGCCGTCGCCCGAAGAGATCCGTGAAAAGGCTCAGGCGGCCCAGCGGAAGGCCCAGGCGGCCTTGGCCCAACGCGGCGAGTAGCGGCGACACGTAAAAACTTGAAAGCAAGTATCATGCTCCTTGGATTTGCCCGCCGGATGCTGACTGAACCCGACAAGCGGGCCTTGTGGAAGTTCGTCTACAACTTCGGCTACAAGGGCATGCGCTCGGTGCAGCGTCATAAGAAGCGGTTGCGGCAAGGAAAGTACTTTCCGCCTTTCTTGTTCATCTCGGTGATTAACAGTTGCCAGTTGCGCTGCCAGGGCTGCTGGGTCGACGTTTCCGCGCCGCGACAGATGATCGAGCGAGACGACCTGAATCGCGTGATTGGCGAAGCGAAACAGCAGGGGAACAGTTTCTTCGGACTGCTGGGCGGCGAGCCGCTGTTGCACCCCCATCTGCTGGACGTGATCGCCGCACACCCCGATTGCTATTTCCAGATCTTCACCAACGGGCAGGCGCTCACCGACGAGTTGGCGGCCCGGCTGCGGGAGCTGGGCAATGCCTCGCCGCTGATCAGCATCGAGGGCAGCGAGATCGTCAGCAACGAGCGCCGCGGGGGCCGCGACGTGCTAGGCAAGACGCTCCGCGGGTTGGAGGCTTGTGTGCGCAACCGGCTGGTGATCGGCGTTGCCACGAGCGTCTGCCAGACGAATTTCGATTTGGTCGATGAGGCATGGCTGCGGCGGCTGATCGACCTGGGGGTCCATTACGCATGGTTCTACACCTACCGCCCCATCGGCCCCAAGCCCTGTCCCGAGTTGGCGCTGCGGCCCGAGCAGGTATTGGCCTTGCGGCGGTTCATCGTCACCATGCGGGCGAAGCTGCCGCTTGCGATCGTCGATGCCTATTGGGACGATCGAGGGCAGGCGTTGTGTCCGATGGTCACGGGCGTCAGCCACCACATCGGCCCTTCCGGCGCGATCGAGCCTTGTCCGATCATCCAGTTCGCGAAGGAGTCGATCCACGACGGGCGGCCATTGTATGATCTTTTGACCGGCTCCGAGTTCCTCAGCGATTTTCGCCGCGTGGCGGCCCAGGTGACGCGGGGCTGCATCGTGCTGGAACGGCCGGACTTGGTCAAGCAAATCGTGGAAGCCCACGGGGCGGCCGATACGACCCAGCGCGGCACGGCCCTAGCGGAACTCGAGGCCCTCGTGCCGCGCGGCAGCCAGCACTGCCCCGGCCAAGAGATCCCGGAAGAGCACTGGGCCTATCGCTTTGCAAAGAAACACTGGTTTTTCGGTTTTGGGGCATATAGTTAGGGGAACGCATTTATGGAGCTACCGCAGATTCGACTACCGCGTCCGGTGCCGATTGCGCTTGTCCGTGCGCCCATGAAGGGAATTCCGGCGACGCTGGCCGAGCGCGAGCGGATCCGCGGACTGGCCCGCGCGTTCATCGCGGAAAAACGTCCTGTGCCGCCCTTATCGCTGCCCGAACTGCGCGGCCTGACCGAGGAGTTCACCTTTCGCCACGACGTTCCCCAAACGTACGTCGATTACACATCCATCCTTCTGAACAGCGAGATGTGGCGCGACCAGTTGGCCGCGGTGCCGTTTGAGCGGCGGCTATTGTTGTTGCCCAAGTGCCTGCGGGTCGAGGAGCATTGCCCCGCCGCGTTCGACGAGTTCGGCCTGCTGTGCGAACAATGCGGCCTCTGTTCGATCCAGGAACTCCAGGAAGAGGCCGAGCGGCTCGGCTACGCGGTGCTAGTGGCCGAGGGATCGGCCGTTGTGATGGCCCTGCTGCAGACCGGCAAAATCGACGCCATCGTGGGCGTGAGTTGCCTCTCGGTCTTGGAGAAGGCCTTTCCCTACATGGAATCCGCGGCGATTCCCGGGATAGCCGTTCCGCTCTTGCAAAGCGACTGCAAGAACGTGACGGTCGATCTCGACTGGGTCTGGGAAGTCGTTCACTTGACTAGCGACGATCGCACGCATCGGCTCAGTCTCGATCGCGTCCGCGAAGAGATTTCCGAGTGGTTCACGCGGGCCGCGCTGGACGATCTGCTGGGGCCCGCGGCCGGCGAAACGCAGCGTGTCGCCCGGCAATGGCTGGGTGGCAGCGGCAAACGCTGGCGGCCGTTCCTGGCGGTCTGTGCCTGGCAGGCGGTGCAGCAGGATCCGGTTGCCGAGCAACCCGCCGACCTCCGCCGCCTGGCCGTGGCGGTCGAGTGTTTCCACAAGGCATCGCTCATCCACGACGACATCGAAGACAACGACAGCCTCCGCTACGGCGAGCCGACGCTGCACGCGTCGCACGGGGTGCCGTTTGCCCTGAACGTGGGCGACTTCCTCATCGGCGAGGGCTACCGGCTGATCGGGCAGTGCGAGGCGGCGGCGGAAAGTCGCGTGGCCATGCTCCAGGCGGCCGCGGCGGGACACCGGGCGCTTTGCCTGGGACAAGGCGCCGAACTGGCCTGGGCGCGGTCGCCGCGCACGCTGCGCGTAACGGAAGTGCTGGAAATCTTTCGGCAGAAGACGGCCCCCGCGTTCGAAGTGGCCCTGCGGCTAGGATCGGCTTGCGCGGGCACACAAGCCGAGCGGGGCGACGTCATCAGCCGCTACAGCGAGGCCCTGGGCATCGCCTACCAGATCCGCGACGATCTGGAGGACCTCGCCGGCGAAACCAACGACTGCGCGGCGATGCGGCCCTCGCTGCCGCTGGCGATCCTGGGCGAGCGCGTCAAGTCCGATCCGCAACAGCGGGCACTGGTCGATAGTGTCTGGCGACGAAGCGCTTCGCCAGAGCAACGGCAGCGGATTATCGACCTGTTGCACGAATATGGCGTGGTGCAGCGCGCCACGGCCCTGTTGGAAGCCTATAAGGAAGAAGCGATCCGCGCGCTGGTCCCTTTGCAGAACCCCAGTCTCAAGGGGCTGCTCCGCCGCGTCATCAGCAAGATATTCACCCCGGAACTGGAAGGATGGTGCGGTGAGTTTGAGGCTCGAAATGCTGCAGGCCGCCCGCTTGGCGACGAAGATCCTGGGTGAATCGACGCCGTTGGTCGAGTCGTTCTTCCGCAGCCAGCTTCGCGACGACGGCGGCTTTGCCGATCGCGACAGCCAGAGCGACTTGTATTACACGGTCTTCGGCCTGGAAGGACTGGCGGCGATCGGGGCGGCGGTTCCCTTGGCCCGGGTCGAACCATTCCTGTACTCGTACGGCGATGGCGAGGGCCTGGACCTGGTCCACCAGGCCTGCCTGGCACGCTGCTGGGCGTCGTTTCCGGCACGCGCACGTTGCGAGTGGCCAGGCCACCGGCTCCTGGCTCGAATCGAGAGCTATCGTTCGGGCGACGGCGGCTACGAACTACAGCCCGGCAGTGGGCAGGGCAGCCTCTACGGATGCTTCCTGGCCCTGGGCGCTTATCAGGACGTCGGCATGGAAATGCCCCGGCCCGAGGGAATGCTTGATTGCATCTCCCGCTTGCGTACGGCCGACGGCGGCTACACGAACCATCCGGATCTGCCCGTGGGCCTGACGGCGGCGGCCGCGGCAGCCGTCGTTTTGCAGCAGCAACTCGCAGCCGAGCCCGAGCCGGCCTTGGGCCAATGGCTCTTGCAGCGATGCCGGCCGGAGGGCGGTTTCTTCGCCAGCCCGATGGCCCCTGTACCCGACTTACTCTCCACAGCCACGGCCCTGCACGCGCTGGACGCGATGCATGTCAATCTGCGGCCTCTGGCCGAGCCGTGCCTCGACTTCGTCGATAGTCTTTGGGTCAATCGCGGCGGTTTTTATGGGTCTTGGGAGGACGATTCGCTGGACTGCGAATATGCCTACTACGGTTTGCTGTCTCTGGGCCACGTGGTGGTTGAGCCAACGGAAGCGCGCGCCGATCTATGAGCATCGACTATCTCGACTGTAATGCGACAACGCCTGTCGATCCGCGCGTCCAAGTGGAGATGCTTCCCTATTTCGGTGTCGAGTTCGGCAACCCGGCCAGCCCCCATGAATACGGCCGCCATGCCAAGAAGGCAATTCAAACGGCCCGCGGCCAGGTGGGCGCGGTCGTAGCCGCGCGGCCGCACGAAGTCTACTTCACCAGCGGCGCCACCGAAAGCAACAACCTGACGCTGCTAGGCCTGGCCGAACATGGGCGGCGCAGCGGCAAGCGGCACGTCGTCAGCACGCAGATCGAGCACGCCGCGGTCCTCGAGCCGCTGGCTGAATTGCGGCGTCAAGGCTTTACGACCACTCTCGTTGCGCCTTCGGCGGGCGGCCGCGTTGACGCCCGATCCATTATCAACGCCGTGCGGCCCGACACACTGCTGGTCTCCGTGATGCACGTCAACAACGAAACGGGTGTCGTTCAGCCGCTGACGGAAATTGCGGACGGTTTAGCGGATCGCGACCTGTTCCTGCACGTGGACGCCGCCCAAGGATTCGGCAAGCAGATCGCCCCGCTTCGCCATCCACGCATTGACCTGATCAGTGCCACGGCGCACAAGATCTATGGTCCCAAGGGCGTGGGCGTGCTGATCGCCCGGCGGCGCGGTTCTGAACCGCCGCCGCTGCGGCCGCTGCACTTCGGCGGCGGGCAGGAACTTGGTCTTCGTCCCGGAACTTTGCCGGTCCCCCTGATTGCCGGGTTCGGCAAAGCCGCTGAGCTGGCGCTGGCGGAGTGCGACGAGCGGGCGGAACGTTGCCGGCAGATTCGGCAACGGCTGCTTGCGGCGCTCGGATGTCTTTCGCCGCAAATCCACGGCGATCCGCGCTTCACGTTGCCACACGTCGTCAACCTGTCGCTGCCCGGCGTACACGCCGACGACGCCATCGAGGCCCTGGCCGCCGTGGCTGCCATTTCCAACGGTTCGGCATGCACGTCGGTCTGTGCCACCGCGAGCCACGTGTTGACCGCCATGGGCGTTGATCCCGTGGCAGTCGACGGCGCGTTGCGGTTTTCCTGGTATCACGATAGTAAACTCGAGAACCTTGAGCGAATGGTGGCGATTCTGAACCAGTTGCAATCTGGTGCTGTTGGCCACAATCGATGAGACAAGCCTGGAAGCATGAACAGTCCAACAAGTTGCATTTGCCCCGGAGGGACACTTGAGAATAGCCCAGCGATTTATCGCTGGGGTCAAGATCCGTTCACGCCTTATCTAGTCCCGGAGGGACGGTTGAGAGATCCGCTGACGTACCGCTTCAGTCGTCCCTCCGGGACTACCAATCGCAGCCACGTTTCTCAATCGTCCCTCCGGGACGGGAAAATGCGCATCATAGTTTCAAACATGTTGCATTATCTATACCAAAGCGACGCGCAACCCATCCTGTGACGCCATGAATGGAATGCTTCCCAACCTTCAACAAACCATCCATGCCCTTGCCGAGCGACTGTTGGGCGAGCTGCGGGCCGAAGGTCACTGGGAGGGAGAACTCTCGTCATCCGCGCTTTCCACAGCTACCGCCGTGAGCGCCTTGTCGTTGGTCGGCGTCGACGGCGAATCGCGGCGGATCACCGCAGGGGCGGGCTGGCTGGCAACACATCAAAACAGCGACGGCGGCTGGGGCGACACGATCGATAGCCCCAGCAACCTAGCCACCACGCTCCTCGCGGTTTCCGCGCTAAGACTTGCCGCGGTTGCAGAATCGCCCCAGGCGGCGGCCACCTTGGAGAAGGCCCGTTGCTTCCTCGACTCGCGCGGCGGCACGACGCCCGAAGCACTCGCCGCGGCCATTCAGCAGGAGTATGGCGAGGACCGCACGTTTGCCGTTCCCATCCTGATGAACTGCGCGCTTGCCGGAACGGTTACGTGGGACCACATCCCCGGTCTGCCATTTGAACTGGCCGTCTTTCCCCATCGCTGGTATCGGGTGTTGCGGCTGCAGGTGGTCAGTTATGCCCTGCCCGCACTGATTGCGATTGGCTTGCTGGTGGATCGCAAGAATCCGCCACATAACCATCTGAAGCGGCTTCTGCGTCGAGCCGTCACGCCGCAAGTCCTGAAGAAGCTGCGGCAGATCCAGCCCGAGAACGGCGGGTTTCTGGAGGCGACGCCGCTGACCAGTTTCGTAGCCATGGGCTTGATTCCCGTATGTGGCCGCGAGCATCCCGTGGCGGCCCGCTGTCTGGATTTCCTACGCAAGTCACAGCGCGGCGACGGGAGTTGGCCGATCGACACGAATCTCTCCGTGTGGCTGACCACTGCGTCCGTGGCGGCCCTTACCAGCGCGGGGCAACTGCATCGCATCAATGGCCAGCGGACGGCCCAGTGGCTTGCCGCCCGGCAACTTCAGGTTATTCATCCATATACTCAGGCAGCGCCGGGCGGCTGGGCCTGGACGCATCTGCCCGGCGGGGTTGTCGACGCCGATGACACGTCGGGGGCTATACTTGCCTTGACGGCCCTGGAACATCGCGAGTCGATACCGGCCGGAGTGCGCTGGCTGTTGGATGTGCAGAATGCCGACGGCGGCTGGCCCACCTTTTGCCGCGGCTGGGGAAAACTGCCCTTCGACAAGAGCTCGCCCGATCTTACGGCCCACGCTCTGCGGGCGATCGGCAGCGTGGATCCGGCGCTATTTTCCAAGCGGCGGGGCAAAGCAGTTGCACGCGGGTTGAACTACTTGCGCCGGGCCGCTGGGCCCGACGGCTCCTGGATCCCGCTGTGGTTCGGCAATCAGCGTGCCCCAGGCTCGACCAACCCTGTGTTGGGAACCGCTCGCGTGCTGCGGGCGCTGGAGAGGCTTGATCCGCAAGGCGTGGCAGCCATTCGCGGCGTGGAGTATCTGCTTCGCGCCCAGAATACCGATGGCGGTTGGGGCGGCAGCGCGGACATCGCTTCTTCGCTGGAGGAAACGGCCCTGGTTGTTACCGCACTGGCGGCCTGGGCGCCGGGCCAAGTTTCGGCAAAGGCATTTCTCCGTGGAGTCGAGTACCTGCTGCAAGCTCTTGCGGATTCGACGCGAGGCCCCGTTCCCATCGGCCTGTATTTCTCGCACTTATGGTACTCCGAGAAGCTCTATCCGCTCATTTGGTCGCTCGATGCCTTAGGGCGTGCGGCAAAGGTTTGTTTGTTCTGACGTGGCGGTTTACAATAGGCGTAAACCGCTCCACGCGTTCAGGGCCTAATGGCACGAGATTAAAGTGTAACGTGTTTACGTTTAGTAGTTTACGATGCCGGAGACCCCTGCCGGCTTGTTCGGCAGGTGAACGAGTCTTGCTAGCGAGACGACGGACGTCCGAAACGTTGTTCGACCCCTGCCAGCTTGTCTGGCCGGTGAAGGAGTTTTGTGAGCGAAAGTGTGCGATGACGTCATTTCGCTGAAAAGACTCGTTCACCCACCTGCCAGGCAAGCTGGCAGGGGTCCTGGAGGGGTCCTGTGATCGCCACTTCGCTTACAAGACTTATCCACCTGCCGGACAAGCCGGCAGGGGTGTCTCCGGAACGTAAGTGGTGTTGCTGGAACCCGTTCCGCCTTGATCTCGTGCCGTTAGCCCCCCCGGTGGTGCCGTTTACAGTTTGAGCCATCAAAAATGCCCGTCGATCCTCTCAACACACTTGCATATCGCCGCGCACGATTCAGCACGCGCCTGCCACTGGATCGCCGCTACACCGCGTCGCACTACTGGCTCCTGGAGGTTGCCTCCGGGACGTGGCGGATCGGCCTCACGAAGTTTGCCACACGCATGCTGGGAGACCTGGTCGAGATCGACTTTTCGCTTGCCGCTGCCGAACCGCTGGCGCTGGGGCAGACCATCGGCTCGATCGAAGGATTCAAGGCGATTTCCGACTTGATCGGCGCGGCCTCCGGGTCCTTTGCCGGCAGCAACCCGGCCCTGCAAGACGATCCGACGCTGATGGATTCCGATCCCTATGATCGGGGCTGGCTATACGAAGTCCGCGGCGAGCCGGATTCTGCTGCAGTCGACGCACGCGGTTATGCTGCCGTCCTGGATGCGATCATTGACAGGCTCCAGCAGGCGTCCGCGACCTCCGACGGAGAGGAAAACTGCCCAAGATTGTAGGCCGAAACAAGCTTGCGCAGTTCCGGCAGAATCCGCGTGAAGCCATGCCGGAACTGCGCAAGCTTGTTTCGGCCTACGGTCTTACTCCGGCCTACGATTTGCCGATCACCCCTCGGCATCGAGGGTCACGGTGAACGTGCTGCCGGCGTCCGGCTGGCTTTCCGCCCGCACGTCGCCGTGGTAAAGCAGGGCCAGCTTCCGCACGATGGAAAGGCCCAGTCCGCTGCCGAGAATGTTGTGGGTCTTCTCGTTGCGGATCCGCACGAATTCGCCGAACAGTCGCTTGAGCTCCTCCGCGCTCATGCCGATGCCCGTGTCGGCCACAGCGATCACGGCCTGCTTTCCCGTCCGTTGCAAGGTGATATCCACGCGCCCGCCGTCGCGATTGTACTTGATAGCGTTGGTCAACAGGTTGTTGAAGATGATCTCGATTTCGCGGGCGTCGGCCAAAATCGCCAGCGGTCCCGCGCAGTGCAGTGCGACCGTGATGCCCCGCTGGGCGACTTGGGCGGCCACAGCCTCGATGGCCGAGGCGGCAGCCGCAGCCAGATCGACCTCGGCCAATTCGCGATGCTTCTCGCCCGACTCGATCTGCGTGAGATCCAGGAGGTCGGCGATCAACTTCCGCATGCCGTCCATGCGGGCCTGGCTGCGGGTGACCAGTTCGTCGTAGGCGGCCAGGTTGTCACCCAATTGATGGCTTTGCAGCATGTCGAGGTAGCCCACCACGGCATTCAGCGGGGCTTTCAACTCGTGACCCAGCACGCGGATGAACTCGAAGCGGACCCGTCGCTTCTCCTCGGCCAGCCGCCGGGCCTGCTTGGCCAGGATCAGCCGCGCGGCCGCTTTGCGGATCGTGCTCTTGAGCTCATCGGGCGTGAAGGGCTTGGCCAGGAAGTCGTAGGCCCCGCGTTTCGTGGCAGTCACTGCCGTCTCGATCGAAGCGTAGGCCGTGATCATGATCGTCAGCATGTCGGTCTCGCGGCCGGCCAGGCGGTCCAACACTTCCAGCCCGCTGATGCCCGGCATCTTGTGGTCCAAGAGGAGGATGTCCGGCGGACTGCTGTCGATCTTCGCCAGGGCCTCCTCGCCCGATTCGGCCTGGTCCACAGAGAAGGCCACGGCGCCGTTGACGTCGGGCACACGCACGGAGAAATCGCGCAGCGTGCGGCTGACGCCCAGCCGCATGCCCATTTCGTCGTCAGTCACCAGGACCTTGAGGGTATCCATAATCTCTCCACCGTCGCCGTTGGCTGCGGCTTAAACGGGCCGGCTGAAGACACGGTCGATCTCGCGCTGCAGTTGCTCGAAGCGGATAGGCTTGGACAACAGCGCGTCGGCCTTGATCCAGGACCGCTGCTCGTCGGTTGAAAGCGTGAAGTCCAGGCCGGTCTCGCTGTTGACGGAAGTCACCAGGATCACGGGAATCGAGGCGTCCTGCTTGCGGATGCGATGGCAGAGCGTGAAGCCGGCGTCGGGGTTCTCCATCATCACGTCGATAACGGCCAAGTCGGGCCGCTGCTGGGCCAGGATGGCCTCGGCCTCCTTCTGGCCGTGGGCCAGCAGCACCTTGAATCCGGCGGTTTCCAGGTGCAGGCGGTGTTGGAAGAGGAAGTCCTCGTCGTCGTCCACGAGCAATACGGTCCGTTTGACTTCACTTTCAGTCATGGTTGTCTCCAGTCATTCCGGTCCATCCGGGCTTACTTGCAACGCTTTCAACCCGGAGTCAACGGCGACGGCGATACATCACCCGGTGGCCGTCGCCGTTGGCTCCGGGTTAAACGATTCGTTATTCCTTCCGCGGCAAGGTCACGGTGAAGGTGGTGCCGGTGGGACCGGCGGCGGCGTTGGATTGCGACTGCACACGGATGTCGCCACAGTGCATTTTAACGATGCCGTAGGTCACCGCCAGCCCCAGGCCCGTACCCTTGCCCATTTGTTTTGTGGTGAAGAAGGGATCGAAGACCTTCTTGATGTTCTCCGGCGGGATGCCCACACCGGTGTCGCGGACGATGATACGCACGTAGTGCTCGTCGCCCTCGGTGGCCACCGTCAACGTCCCCCCCTTGTCCATGGCGGCCACCGCGTTACTCACCAAATTGGTAAGCACCTGCACGATCTGGTCGCGGTCGACCTCGGCCAGGGGGTCGGTGAGGCCGTGCTTGATGTGTACCGTGATCCCCTCGGGCACGGGAATCGTGAGCATGGCCCGGTTGATCAGTTCGCGGAGATCGTTGGGGATGCGGACGACCTTGTTCTGGCGGGCGAAGTGCAGCAGCCCGGCGACGATCTTCTTGCAGCGGTCGGCCTGCTCGGCAATCATCACCAGGTCCTCGCGCATCTTCGACTGCGGCTCGCAATCGTCCAGCAGCAGGTGGGAGTACATGAGCACCACGCCCAGCGGATTGTTCACCTCGTGGGCGATGCCGGCGGCCAACTGGCCCATGCTGGCCAGTTTTTCCGACTGCACGAGGGCTTCCTGGGCGGCCGCCAACTGCACGTGCGACGACTCGACTTCCCGCAGGGCCACGCGGAGCTGGTCGATCGTGTAGGGCAGGCACATCTCGGTCTCGGCCAGTCGCTTGTGGATCGCCACGGCGTGCTCGCGGCAGGTATCGTAGCCGCAGGCCCCGCAATTCAGCTCGTCGGCCGCGCAGCGCTTGCCCATGCGGAGCATGATCTCCTCGACCTCGCCGCGGGCCGGGGCGGGGATCCGCTGGTCGTTGGCCCGGTAGCTGCGGCTGAGGTCCAGCCGCGACATTTCCTGGATATCGTACTGCCAGCGCTCGTGGTCGCAGGTCTTCATCCGCTCGTTGACGTAGGTCCGCACGCGGCGGCGGCGATTGAACATGGGCAGGTCGTTCGTCAGCCCGGCGCCCATGATGCAGCCTTCGCAGCAGAGCACTTCCAGGAGCTTGGCGCCCAAGTCGCCCTCGGCAAACTCCTTGATCGCTTCCACGATATGGCTGCGGCCCTGCGTGGCCACGATTTCGCCGGTGAGCAGATCTTCGCGGAGATTGGCCGCCTGCAGGACGCCGCGGCTGATGGGAAACAGGCCGCCGGCCGAACCGCGGGGCGGGTCGAAGTCGCTCGTCTCCACGTGGGCCGGATCGATGCCCGCCGCGTTGAACAGTTCGCGCAGCTCGGAGAAAGTGATGACGGCGTCGATCTCGCCCGTGACCGACTCGGCCTTGGCCTCCGTCTTCTTGGCGATGCAGGGCCCGATGAACACCACCTTGAGATCCTTGCCGTAGATCTCGCGTACGGCGCGGGCGGTGGCAATCATGGGCGACACGATCGGCGCCAGGTACGGCACGAGGTCCGGATAGTAGTGTTCGACGAACGTCACGATCGCGGGGCATGTCGTGGAGATGTAGCGCTGCTCGCCGCAGGAAAGCAGGAGCTCCCAATACTGGCGGGCGACGAGGTCGGCGCCGAACGACACCTCGACCACCCGCTGAAATCCCAGCTTCCGCAACATGCCGATCATCTGCGTGTGGTGCATGTCGATGAATTCAGCGGGGAAACTCGGCGCCAGGCAGGCTACGACGTCCCCGCCGGAGGCCAGTAGGTCGTGTACCTCGTGCGCCGTGCTCCGCAGCAGCTTGGCGTTCTGCGAGCAGACCCGGACGCAATTCCCGCAGGCGATGCAGCGCTCGGCGATCACTTGCGCCTGGCCCTCCGTAATGCGGATCGCCTTGACCGGGCACTCCCGCACGCACGTGTAGCACATGCGGCAGCGCTCGTCGACGGTCGTGATGTAGGCTTGGTTCGCGGACACGGGCTTAGGGTCTTCTTAGGACTGTGGCGTAGGGTGGGACCAGCTCGCGGGCGCCGTGCGCAGCATGGTCGCAAGCGCCGGCCCACCATCTGCTCGAAATCCGAAATACGAAGCACGAAATACTAACCAAGTCCAAATGACGAAACTCGAATGATCAAAACCGTTTTGAGCCTTTGTCATTTGCGTTTTGAATTTGTTTCGTATTTCGACATTCGTATTTCGGATTTTCTTTCTGCGTACGGCTTCTAAATAAGAGCTTCGCGGGGCGCGTAGGTCGTGTGCAAAAGGTGATGGCTCTTCTCGCCCAGCGGCGAGCCGAGGAACTCGTCGTAGAGCCGCTTGACCGACTCGTTGTCGTGCGAACGGCGGACCGCTTCCTGGGAATCGATGTGGTACAGGGCCTGCATCCGCGAGCGCACGGCCGAGCGGTTGCCACCCAAGGGCTGGCCGCCGCCGCCGATGCAGCCGCCGGGGCAGGTCATCACCTCGATAAAATGTAGGTCATTGCGGCGGCCGGCGCGGAGGTCGTCCAGCAACCGGCAAGCGTTACCCAAGCCGTTGACCACGGCCACACCCAGGTCCAGGCCGTTGATGTGTACGCGGGCTTCCTTGGCGCCTTCCAGGCCGCGGACTGCCTCGACTTCCAGCTTCTCCAACTCCTTGCCGGTGACGAGAAAGTGGGCCGTGCGAATGGCCGCTTCCATCACGCCGCCGCTGGCGCCGAAGAGCTTGCCGGCCGTGGTCCGTTCGCCGAAGGGCGTGTCGGCCGTGTCCGGCGGCAGTTGCGCCAGGTCCAGGCCGCGCATGCGGATCAGGCGGGCCAACTCGCGGGTAGTGAGCACGGCGTCGATGTCGGGCAGGCCGTCGTGGGTCATCTCCGGCCGGGCCGCCTCGAACTTCTTCGCCGTGCAGGGCATCACGCTCACGCTATAGATCCGCGCGGGATTGATGCCGGCTTGCTTGGCAAAATGGCTCTTGATCACCGCGCCCATCATCTGTTGCGGGCTCTTGCAGGTGGAGAGATTGCCGAGGAAGTCGGGATAGTAGGTTTCGACGAACTTGATCCAGCCCGGCGAGCAACTGGTGAGCATGGGCAGCCGACCCGGAGTACCGTGTGCCCGGCCGTTGGTCAGCCGATGGACCAGTTCGGAGCCTTCTTCCATGATCGTCAGGTCGGCCGCGAACGAGGTGTCGAAGACGCGGTCGAAACCGAGCCAGCGGAGGGCCGTGGTCATGGCCCCTGCCACGTCGGTACCCTGCGACACGCCGAACTCCTCGCCCAGGGCTACCGACACCGCCGGGGCATGCTGCACGACGACTAGCTTGTCCTTGTCGTTCAGGGCGTCGATGACCTCCTGGATCTGGCTCTTCTCTGCCAGGGCCCCGGTGGGGCAGACGGTCACGCACTGGCCGCAGTTCACGCAACTCGACACGTTCAGGCCCTCGTCGAAGGCCGTGCCGATCTTTGCCCGCGAGCCGCGGCCGATGAAGTCGATGGCCGAGACGTGTTGGATCTCTTCGCAGATCCGCACGCACTTGCCGCAGAGGATGCACTTGGCTGGATCGCGGACGATCGAGGGGCTGGAGGCATCCAGCGTGTGCCGCGTACGGTCGCCGGCAAAGCGGCGGCCGCGGACGCCCAACTCTTCGGCCAGGGCCTGCAACTCACAGTTGCCGTTGCGGACGCAATACAGGCAATCGTCGGGATGGTTGGCCAGCAGCAGTTCGATGATCGTCTTGCGGGCCTGCACGGCGCGGGGCGAGTGCGTGCGGACCTTCATGCCGTCGGCCGCGGGAAAGGCGCAGCTCGGCACCAAGCCGCGTTGTCCTTCGACCTCGACCACGCACATGCGGCACGCGCCGGTAGGCGTGAGGCCGTCGATGTGGCAGAGCGTGGGCACCTTGATGCCCGCCCGCCGCAGCGCGGTGAGCAGCATCTCGCCCTTTTCGGCCCAAACCGTTCGTCCGTTGACTTCAATGTTGATCATGGTGAATCCAAGGTAGGGTGGGACCAGATCGCGTAGCGAGCGCCGGCCCACCGTTGTTTACTTCATTCCCGTTCATGGTGGGCCTGCGCTTGCCGACCCGCAAGCGGGTACCCCGAATCTGGTCCCACCCTACATGTCGACAATCATCAAACCTTCGAAATGGCATCCATGCGGCAAACGTCCAGGCAACTGCCGCAGCCGATGCACTTCTCCACGATGATGTGATGCGGGGCTTTCAACGTGCCCACGATCGCCTCCGCCGGACACTTCTTCAAACAGAGCGTGCAGCCCTTGCACTTCTCGGCGTCGATCGAGTACGTAACCAGCTCGGCACAGGCGGCCGCCGGACAATGGCGGTCGTAGATGTGAGCCTCGTACTCGTCGCGAAACCACCGCAAGGTGCTCAAGACAGGATTGGGCGCAGTTTGCCCCAAGCCGCACAAGCTCGTGTCGCGGATGCTCTCCGCCAGGCTTTGCAAGTGCAGCACACTCTGAAATCGCTCCAGGGCCTCGATGCCTCTCTCTTTTCGCCGGCCCCGCGTAATGCGCTGGAGGATTTCCAACATCCGCCTCGTTCCTTCGCGGCAAGGGATGCACTTGCCGCAACCTTCCCGCTGAATGAAGTCCATGAAGAACTTGGCCACGTCCACCATGCAGGTCTCTTCGTCCATGACCACCAGCCCGCCGGAGCCCATCATGGCGCCGACCGTTTTCAGCGATTCGTAATCGATGTCGATGTCCAAGTGCTGCGTGGGGATGCAGCCGCCCGACGGACCGCCGATCTGCACCGCCTTGTAGGCCTTGCCGTTGGGGATGCCGCCGCCGATGTCGAAGATGATGCTCCGCATCCGCGTACCCATCGTCACCTCGACCAGGCCCGTGCGCGAGACCTTCCCGGACAGGGCGAAAACCTTCGTGCCCTTGCTGGTCTTGGTGCCCACCGCGCTGAACCACTCCGCCCCGCGGTAAGCCAGCGTAGGCAAGTTGGCCAGGGTCTCGACATTGTTGATGATCGTCGGCTTGCCGAACAACCCGCTGACTGCCGGGAACGGCGGCCGCGGCCGCGGCATGCCGCGGCGACCCTCGATGCTGTTGATCAGGGCCGTCTCCTCGCCGCAGACGAATGCCCCGGCGCCCATCTTGATGATCACCTTGAGCGAAAAACTGCTCCCTAGGATCTGCTCGCCGATCAGCCGCTTGGCCTCGGCCTGGGCAATGGCCGCTTTCAATCGCTTGATGGCCAGCGGATACTCGGCGCGGATGTAGACGTAGGCCTTGGAGGCCCCGATGGCGTAGGCCGCGATGGCCATGCCTTCCAGCAGGCGGTGCGGGTCGCTCTCGATCACGGCCCGGTCCATGAACGCCCCGGGATCGCCCTCGTCGGCGTTGCAGATCAGGTATTTCTGATCTTCGACCATGGGTACATGGTGCCCGGACTTGCGGGCGAACTTCCACTTCGTGCCCGTGGGAAACCCTCCGCCGCCGCGGCCGCGCAGGCCGCTGGCCTCGACCATCTCGCAGACCTCGTCCGGCGTCTTTTCCTTCAAGGTCTTCCATAACGCCACGTAACCGCCGCGGGCAATGTATTCGTCGATCTCTGCCGGATCGATCAGGCCGCAGTTGGCCAGGACCCAGCGGGTCTGCGGGGCGAAGAAGGGGTGCTCATCCAGATATGGCACGTCGTCCCAGGCAGTCAACGTAGTGTGGCGGTGCTGGCCCAGAACCATGGCCTCGGGCAAGCGGCCGGCAAAGACCTCGTCCAGGAGTTGTGACACCTTCTGGGCCGTGATCTGCTGGAACGTGATCCGCGTGCGGCCGGGCAACTGGATATCGACGACCGGTTCCAGGGAACAGATTCCGATACAGCCGGTCTTGACCACGTCGGCGTGCATTTCATGAGAGTCGAGATAAGCCCTCACCGCGTCCATGGTCGCCTGGGCGCCGGCCCCCAGTCCGCAAGTGCCCGCGCCAATATAGATGGCCGGCCGCACGAGGTGATCGCGCCGCAGTTCGGCCAGCCGCTGTTGGCGAAGCCGCTGGGCCTCCGCGTCGGCAGGGACCGAATCGGCATCGACCAGCCAACGCAGGATTTCCGGGCAGGCATCCAAAGCGGGCGGCACGACGGCGACTGATTCACACAGATTTACGGTACTCATTTCGCAGTGTCTTTCCGATAGGAAGCGATGATCTTGCCGATGCTCTTGGTGGATACTCCGGCATGAAACTCACCGTTCACGCAGATCACCGGGGCCAGTCCGCAAGCGCCGATGCAGGCCACGACCTCCAGGCTGAACTGGCCGTCGCGGGTCGTCTGGCCGGCGTCGACTTTCAACTCCCGCTTGACCGCTTCCAGGATGGCCGCCGAGCCTTTGACGTGGCAGGCCGTGCCGCGACAGACCTGGATGTGGTTCACGCCCTGGGGCTGAAAACGGAACTGGTTGTAGAACGTCGCCACGCCATAGATCTTGCTGGTGGGCAAGCGCAGATGCTCGCCAATCCGCACGACGGCGTCGCGCGACAGGTAGCCGTGTGCTTGCTGCACGTCCTGGAGGATGGGAATAAGCGAATCGCGCGAGGCGTTGGGATAACGCTTGAGGACCAAGTCAACGTCGGCCGCTACCACGGTACACCCTGTTATTGGTTGGATGGGATAAAGTGCGCAAAAGGTCTCTGGCGCGGCGGATTCTTCGGCGGCGATCGGGGCCCCGCAAAAGACTCCGCTCGGCCAGAGACGTGAACGAGGTCGGTCCAACCAACAGCAACAAATGTGCCAGAGATTTCGCAGTCTTTTAATGCATGCTGCGTTGATTTTATTCGTCTCGGTTGGGGACCGCGAGTGACAGTCACGGAGAGTTTGGAATTCGGCAAAAGGCCCGAGAAATCGCGGTTTTTCACCGGCGAGCCACTCCGATTTTCGCCTTGGGCCGAAGCGGATGGCCGCTCGAAGAAGGCCGATGCCGAATGTATGGCACGGCTATACACTGTATTGGGCGTCAAGCGAGGCAACGGCTCGGGAGAACGACCAGGAGACTTGCAAAATTGCTTGTATTACTTTGACGGTTATGATAGATTGCGCACTACCTTGGCCTTTTGGGAGAACTCGTCATGGACTGCAAGAAAACCCAGAATCTGAAAATCTGCACGTGTACTTACAATTCCTGCCCGCGCAGAGGGATGTGCTGCGAATGCATCAGCTATCACTTGCGGAACAGGCAACTGCCGGGCTGTTGTTTCCCGGCCGATGCCGAGCAGACCTACGACCGGTCGTTCGAGCATTTCGCCCGCCTGGTGCAAAGCGGACAGGACTAAAGCCGAATCACGACCTCTCTGGCAAGAACCGTAAGCTGGCAGGATTGCCGGCCATCTCGATTGCCAACTGGTACTCAAAATCCTGGTGTTCGATATTCGGCGCCGGCGGCATGTGCAACACCCCCTCCCACATCTCGTCCCAGATATCCGCGCCCCGCTGGCGGCGCTCGTGCAGGAAATCTGCCGGAACTTCAGCCATTACCGCGCGCATAAGAACGACCTTTCCTACCAACCCTGGTACAGTCAACTTGCGGAACAACCGCTCCACGACAACTATTATAAACGACGGCCCGCCGAGACGCTCAAGTAGGCTCTCTTGCCGAGAGAGACTATTGCGATCCGCGATCCGCCCTGCTGGGAAACTTCGGAGCTTTCCCTGGGGCTGCGCGCATTAGTCCCTTCCGGCAGAAAGGACCTACTGGACCGTCCAGCAGGCGCTGATTATAAGCACCCCTCGCGCCTCGATCAATGCCGTCAAGACGTGCAGTCCGTTCGTCGGCCCCTTGTGAAAACTCCCGGTCGTGTGTATGATACCACTATACACCCTGGAAAGAACCCCCATTTCACGATGACGATTCGTTTCAAACTCATCATGGCGGCCATCGCCATCGTCGTCGTGGCCAACTCGATTCTCACCCTGGTCGCGGTCGAGTACCTCGAACATCGTTGGTTCCACGAAGTGCAGAATCGCGTGCGCCTGGATCTGAATTCAGCCCGTGCGGCGTACGACGACCATCTCTCGGGCCTGTCCCGATTCCTTCAGGGTCTGGCGCTGGACCGAGACCTTTCACAGGGACTGGAGAAAACGCCATCTCAAGCATCGCGATCGTTGTTGCAAAGAGCATTTCAGGCGGGACAAATGGACTTGCTCGTCGTCACCGACCCCGCGGCGAAGGTTGTGTACCGAACACAGAATGCGCGAGAATCGGGTGACAGCCTGGCCGATAATCCGCTGGTGGCCGAGGCCATCCAGCAGCGGCGGCCAGTCACGGGAACACTTTCGATCCCGGCGGCGGAACTTGCCCGCGAAGGGCAGAGACTGGCCGAACAAGCCCGCATCGAACTGGTTCCCACGGCGGCCAGCCGTGCCACACAGGAGAAATCCTGTGGCGATGGCATGATCGCCGCCGCGGCCGTACCCCTCTTGAGCGACGATGGCAAGTTGCTGGGAGTGCTCTACGGCGGGAATCTGCTCAATCGCCGCGATGCTCTGGCCGATGCGATCCGCGACGTGGTTTTTCCGCCCCAGTTGAATTCGGACCAGGCCATCAGCACGGTGACGATTTTTCAGGGCGACCTCCGCATCGCCACGAACGTGCTCAACGACGATGGCTCGCGGGCCGTAGGCACGCGATTGAGCCAGACGGTTTTCGACGAAGTGCTCGAGCGCGGCGGCACCTGGGCGGCGCCCGCCTTCGTAGTCAACGATTGGTACATTACGGCCTACGAGCCGATTCGCGACCCGCGGCAACACATCATCGGCGCGCTCTATGTCGGTCTGCTCCAGGCCCCTTTCGCCGCCACGCGCACGGCGACCACGGTTCACTTCCTGCTGATGATGACGGTGGCGACGCTGGTCAGCCTGGGGTTGATCTACGCGGTCACCATGCTCGTGATGCGGCCCGTAGGGCGGATTGTGGCGATGTCGCGGAAGGTGATTGCCGGCGACATGACGGCCCGCGTCGGCATCCGCCCGCCGGGCGAGTTGGGCGTGTTGTGCCAGGCCATCGACGCCATGGCCGAGGCCGTCGCCCGCCGCGAAACGCAACTCACGCAGGCCGCCCGCCAACAGGTCAGCCGGGCGGAAAAGATGGCCTCCATCGGCCGCCTGGCGGCAGGCGTGGCCCACGAGATCAATAACCCGCTCACGGGCGTGCTCACCTTTGCCCACCTGCTGCGGCAGAAGCCCCACATGGGCCAGGAAGACCACGAGGACCTGGACCTGATCATCCACGAGACGACCCGCGCGGCCGAGATTGTCCGCGGCCTGCTCGATTTCGCCCGCGAACGCCCTACGATGATGGAACCGCTGGACCTCAACGACGTCGTGCGACGAACCGTGCGGCTGATCGCCAACCAGAAGAAGTTCGAACACATCTCCATCGAAGAGGCCCTGCAGAACGATCTGCCGGAGGTCCGCGGCGACATGAACCAGTTGCAGCAGGTGCTGTTGAATCTCGCGCTGAATGCCTGCGTGGCGATGCCCAGCGGCGGCCGTTTGACGATCGCCACCAAGGCCGGCGACGGCCGCGTGCTGATGAACGTGACCGACACTGGCTGTGGCATCAAGGAAGAACTGCTGGAGAAGATCTTCGAGCCGTTCTTTACCACGCAACCAGTCGGCAAAGGAACCGGCCTGGGGCTGAGCGTCACCTTCGGCATCGTCGAGCAGCACGGCGGCACAATCGAAGTCCACAGCCAGGAAGGCCAAGGCAGCACCTTTACGATCAGCCTCCCTGCATTGGTCCCTGTAAACAGTTAAGAAATAGAACCACGAAATACACGAAATACACGAAAAAAAGACCTAATGGACGCCAAGCGATTGCAACAAAGAGCCAAACAACGGTCCGTAAGTACCTTGTTTTCTAGTCCCCTTTCCTGTATTTTCTCTTCCCTTTCGTGTATTTCGCGTCTTTCGTGGTTAACATGTCAGTGATTACGCTATGAGTGCCGATGAATCGAACGCCGTTTCCCTTCGCATCGCCGTGATCGACGACGAGGCGGTTATCGGCGTCAGTTGCCGCCGTGTGCTGACCGCCGCCGGACACCAGGTCGAGTACTTTAGCGATCCCGGCGCGGGCTTGAACTCCGTGCTGACAGGCCAGTTCGACGTGATCCTGCTGGACCTCATGATGCCGGGCGTATCGGGACTGGATATTTTGAGGCAAGTCAAGACGGCCGGAGTGCCCTCGGAAGTCGTGATGATCACCGGCCACGCCACGGTCGAGACGGCTGTCGAGGCGATGAAGGCCGGCGCCCACGACTATATTGCCAAGCCCTTCACGCCGGCCCAATTGGCGATGGTCGTGCTCAAGGCCTGGGAGCATTCCGCGCTCGTGCGCGAAAACGTGGCCTTGCGGCAGGAACTGGAGATCCGCCAGGGCTTCGAGGGCATCATCGGCGAGAGCCGGCCCATGGAGCGGGTCTTCGGTCTTGCCCGCCGCGTCGCCCCCACCGACGGGACCGTCTTGCTGACGGGCGAGAGCGGCACTGGCAAGGAGATGTTCGTGCGGGCCATTCATCGGCTCAGCCGCCGCAAAGACCGCCCGCTACTGGCCTGCGATTGCAGCGCCCTGGCCCCCACGCTGCTGGAGAGTGAGCTGTTCGGCCACATGAAAGGTTCCTTCAGCGGGGCCATTGCCACCAAGCAGGGGCTGTTCGAGGCGGCCCATTCGGGCACGCTCTTCCTCGACGAAGTGGCCAACCTGAGTATGGAGACGCAGGGCAAGCTCCTCCGCGTGCTGGAGACCCGGCGGGTGAAAAAGGTCGGCGACACGGCCGAGCGCGAGGTCGATATCCGGCTCATTTCGGCCACCAACCGCGAACTGAGCGAACTGGTCCACGAGGGCGATTTTCGCGAAGACCTCTATTACCGGCTCAACGTCGTGCCCATCTTCCTGCCCCCCTTGCGCGACCGGCACGGTGACATCCCCCGCCTGGCGATCAACTTCCTGGAACGCTTTTGCAAGAAGAACCAGGTGGAGGCTAAAGGCTTCAGCAGCGAGGCCATGTGCTTGATGGAGAGCTACGGCTGGCCGGGCAATGTCCGCGAGCTGCGCAACATCGTTGAGCGGCTGGCCATCCTCTGCGACCAGGACCGCATCGAGCCGCACCATCTGCCCGAGGAGATCCGCAAGGCCGCGCCGCGCACGACGGTCAGCCAGCTCCCGCAGAACTGGGAAGAGTTCAAGCGGCTCAAGCAGCAGGTCCGCGACGCGGCCGTCGACCAGCTCGAGCGGCGGTTCATCACCGAGGCCCTGCAGCGTTTCGAGGGCAACGTCAGCCGCACCGCCGAGGAGGTCGGCATCCAGCGGCCCAACCTGCACGCCCTGATGCGCAAGCACGGCCTGACATCCGACGGCTGAGATAAGGAATAACCTGCCATGATTCATCCATTCCAACGCATCGCGATCTTGCTGGCCGCCTTGGTACTGTCGACCGGGACCACTTGGGCCGCAGACACATACCAACCCGATGCCCATTACAAGCCGAGCCGCAACCTGGCGCGATTCTTCGCCAAGATCGCCGCAGGGCAACCGGTGGTCGTGATGGGTATCGGCGGCTCCGTGACCGAAGGGCATAGCTGGGCGGCCATGAGCGCCGAGTGGTTGAAAAAACAGTATCCGGGCCGCCAGATCCATTATGTTGACGCCGCTTACGGCGGCACGCCGCCCTGGCAGACCGTGTTCCGCATGCGCCGCGACGTCCTGCCGCACAAGCCCGACCTCGTGTTCATCGAGTATGCGGTCAACTCCTACATGGACAATCCGCGCAACTGGCTGGCGGAAGACGGACTGATCCGGCAACTGCTGGACCAGCCGCAACGGCCGGACATTGTTTTCGTCTACGTGGGCAATGAGAAGGGCGAGCGCGAATTGGAAAAGGTCCAGCCCGTAGCACGGCACTACGGGCTGCTGGAAGTGGACGTCCGCGCGCATTTGCAGAGCAAGATCGACGCGAAAGAGGTCGCCTGGAAGGACATTGCCGGCGATGCGATCCATCCAAACCAGCGCGGTCACGCGATTTACGCCGAGGCGGTCACCGCCCTGCTGCGACAGCAGGCCGCCTTGACGAACCCGTCCACAGCCGTGCCGGCGATACCGGCCCCGTTTTTCGGCGACGAGTTCACTACGGCCACGCTCTTGCCGATCGCAGCGGCGCAGGCCAGTCCCGAGTGGCGCGCCGCGGAGGCGCCCGAGTGGACCGGCAAGTTCCTGGACGAGATGTACGTGACCGACCGTCCCGGCGCGACGATGACGATAACGGCCAACACGACGACCCTGGGCATCTATATGTTGCAAACGACCGACTCGGGTCGCATTGCCTGGTCGATTGACGGCGGCCCGACGACAGAAATGGACATCTGGGCCGGTTGGCTGGGAAAGGGCGGCTTGTACGTGCGCAATTTCCTCTTGGCGACCGGCCTGCCGCGCAAGGATCACGTGCTCAAGCTGACCGTCTTGCCCAAGTCGGCAAAGGCCGATGGCAACTGGATCCGTATCGGCGGATTCTGCGTGACGAACCCCAAGCCGTGAGGGCCGAATTGAGAGCCACGCTCGCTTGAGGGGCTGGTCCGCCGTCCGAATCGCGTGACCAGTCGCGGCAAATCGGGTATAGTACGGGGATTCAGGGAATCGCGCGCATTATTCAACCCATTCGCCATCAGCCCCCATGCCGCTTGGAATCCGCCCCATCAACGATTTCGCCTTCAAAAAGACCTTCGGGACCCCGGAGAACCGCATCGCCTTGATCAGTTTGCTCAACGCGATTCTCCAACCGAAGTCGCCGATCATCGACGTCACTCTCGATAATCCATTCAATCTGCAGGATTTCGAGGAAGACAAACTGTCGATTCTCGACGTCAAGGCGGTCGATCAGGCCGGGGCGATCTACGACATCGAGATGCAGTTGGCGATTTTCGAGGGTCTGGTACAGCGGATCGTCTTTTACGGCTGCGAACTCTATGCCGGCCAACTCAAGGCCGGAGACGGCTACACGGGCCTGCATCCGGTCTATTCGATCTGC